>Ga0247831_1001089_pt1 | contig 54542 bp, 49 predicted proteins | sample LaCruzMarch2015__9_FD_192406 | JGI IMG/M metagenome (GOLD analysis project Ga0247831, IMG submission 192406) | Freshwater microbial communities from meromictic Lake La Cruz, Castile-La Mancha, Spain - LaCruzMarch2015_1m | ecosystem: Environmental > Aquatic > Freshwater > Lake | place: Spain...
AATCATCAAGTTTTACGTCAACAAGGTTTCTTAACCAGAGACTCCCGAGTAGTTGAAAGAAAAAAATACGGCTACAAAAAAGCCAGAAAAGGTCAAACCTATCGCAAAAGATAGTTGGATTTTTTTTTGGAAATTCACAACTAATTTTCTCATAAAATCTATCGAAACAATAAAAAGCCTCTACCTTTATTTTAAATATAGGCAGAGGCTTTTTTAATTTTAACTCTGGTTATGATTTTGTTCTTTGTTCTGTTTTCAAACATTACCCCGCACCACTTTTGCTGGCACCACTTATTGAACTCCAAGAACTTGGGTGCAAAATTCCCTGCACTAACGAAGGGGTGTGTTTTCGCATAAGTGTAGCTTATGCGAAAAGACCAAGGTAGTGTTGAGAGACGATCGCCGATATGGTTTTTTGAAGAGATCTTATACCGTGGCTTGCCGAACACTACCCCGCCCTCGCTTCGCCCGCTACCCCTTTTGCAGAAGTGGAATATCCGAGAACTGCTACCGACACTACCCCGCCCGCTGTCGCGGGCACCACTTCTACAAGAAGGGGAATATCCGAGTTCTGCTTGTAAAAACTACCTTTCTAAACTTTTATTTAATGTCTAAATCATTATTATGAACATCGCGGAAAAAGTTGACTTCTTCTTGGCTTTCATCAAAACCGATGCCGGCAGAAATTAGGGCTAACTTACTCATTTGTAAAGCTGTTTCAAGGCTTTTTACCACTACATAATTTGCTCCGATTTTTTTGAGTCTTGCAGATTTATTGAGAGATTCGGCCTTGGTAATTAAGTTGGTGTTTGGAAAGTTATCATTTAAAAAGCGACTAATTTTTAGACAAGCAATTTCATCATCAACAGAAATCACAACTGCTTCACATTGTTTAATGGCAATATGATTTAAAATTTCTAGATTTAAAGGATCGCCATAGTATATGTTGTAGCCGTTTTCTTTTTCTTTTTTAACGATTGTTGGATTATGTTCTAAAATTAAATAATTGATCTTTTTTTTATCTAAAATATGAGTAATTATTCTGCCTATTTTAGAAAAACCAATGATAATGATATGTTTTGAAATGTCGCCAACTTCATTTTTTAATTTATTATCTTTTAAAACTTGCTTAGTGTTGATGCTGTGCCTGATTTTGTTGCCAACAATATATAAAAGTGGAGTGAGGGCCATAGTAAAAGTGGTGGTGGTCATTAAAAACTCTGACAAATCGTTGCTTAAAAACTTTTGTTGCACAGCAATTAAAAACACAACGAAAGCAAATTCGCCGCCTTGCGACAAAAGTAGGCCAGTTTTGATGGCAACCGCTAATGGCAATTTAAATATTCTTGATAATAAAACAATTATGGTAGTTTTCAGTAAAATCAAAGACAGCGAGGCGATGGCGATATAAAACCAACTTTTTATCAGAAAATCGTAGTCAAAAGACATGCCAATGCTCATAAAAAACAAGCCTAACAATAAAGATTTTAAAGATAAAATTTCTTCTTCCACTCGATAACGATATTCTGTTTCTGCCACCATTAAACCAGCAATAAAAGCACCCAAAGCCGAAGACATATCGAGCAATTGGCTTATATAGGCAGAGCCCAAAACAATCAATAAAGTAAGACTTAAAAACAAAACATCGTTTTGCGATTTGGCAATTAAGCGATAGATTGGTCTTAGACACAATCTGCCAAAAGCAAAAATAATAATCATGGTAGCAATAGCCTTAAGAAATGCCATAAATAAAGCAGGCATTAAATTGTTGCTTTCTTTTGCCAAAATTGGTAAAAGCACTAAAATTGGTATCACTGTTAAATCTTGCATTAACAGCACCGAAAAAGCTAATTTGCCTATTTTGCTGTTTTGTTCGGATTTTTCTTGAATAATTTGCACCACAATGGCGGTTGAAGACATTGCTAAGGCGGCACCGATAACAATTGAGGTGTTGATGTTTATTTTTAGCAAAAAATAACAAATAATAAAAATTGCTAAAGAAGTAGTTAAAACCTGTAAACCGCCAAAGCCCAACACATATTTTTTCATACTGGCTAATTTTTCCAAAGTGAATTCTAGGCCAATAGCAAAAAGCATAAAAACAATACCAAGCTCTGCTACAGATTTGGTGGTGCCTATGCTAGAAACAATACCAAAACCAAAAGGCCCAATGGCAGTTCCAGCAACCAAATAGCCCAAAGCTGGGCTAAGTCTTAGTTCTTTAAAAATAACCACCACTACCAAAGAAGCTAAAAGCAAAACAATGATGTCGTGTAAAAAAGAAAGATTGTGCATGGTGTGTGTAGTGATAAAGTTTATCATGGGACTGTTATCAGAAAAGTCGCATTATATCATTTCCACTAATTAAAATCACTTAGTTTAATTAGTGGAAATGGTATTATATCAATTATGATGATTAATAAACAAATATTCAAGAAAAAAATGACTTTAAAAAATGACTTTAAATGTTATAAGTTCTCTTAAAAAAATACTTTACATCTTATAAAGATGGTTTATAAATTATTATCCATAACCATTAAAATAACTTTATGACTATTTTATCTGATAAAACCATAACACAACTGGTTAAACAACACAATATGATAGAGCCTTTTGTTGAGCAACAAATAAGGTTTAATCAAGCAGGAGAAAAAATTATTTCTTATGGTAATTCTTCTTATGGCTACGATGCTAGAGTTGCCGATGAGTTTAAGGTTTTTACTAATATCGATTCTGCTATTGTTGATCCTAAAAATTTTTCTGAAAATAGTTTTGTGAATAGAAAAACCGATGTTTGCATTATTCCGCCCAATAGTTTTGCTTTGGCAAGAACGGTTGAATATTTTTCTATTCCAGAAGATGTTTTGGTAATTTGTGTTGGTAAATCAACCTATGCAAGGTGCGGTATTATTGTTAATGTAACCCCGCTCGAGCCTGGTTGGGAAGGGCATGTTACTTTAGAATTTTCTAATACCACACCTTTGCCTGCCAAAATTTATGCTTTCGAAGGTGCTTGTCAATTTTTATTTTTTAAAGGCGATTTACCTTGCCTTAACCCCTATAATAAAAGGCAAGGAAAATATATGAAACAAACTGGGGTTACTTTACCAAAGGTATAATATAAGGTATAATATAATGTTCTTTTTGTTAAAAAATTTTAGCACCATTCTTTTTTTATTTGCTTGCTTTTGTTGTCAAATAGTAAAAGCCAACACTAATCAAGCAAATTCTCAAGCAGAAAATGTTGCTCAAAATTATGTAACTTTGCCAACTTATGGCACTCAAGATTTAATCAACACTTTAAATGTTCCTGTCAATCCCGATAGTTTTTTAGCAAAAAATCAACAAATCAATAACAATTTTAATCAAAATTTATTTAAAATAAACACCGAAGAAAGCCTTTTAAACAAAATTTATGCCCAAAAAAAATCAGAAGCTCTCGACCCATATATTGTTATACAAACTCCAAAAATAGAAACCGAATTCAACAAAAAATTATCACCTTACGAGCCAAAAACTACCACACCAACGAGATTTTTTTTAACCGACCTATCTATGCCAGAAAACTTTGGCAAAACTAATAATTTAGCTAAAAAAACCGGCTCTTTTTACCGAGCTTTTGGTGAGATTATTTTTATTCAAGGCAATATTTCTGATTCTTTTGGAGTGCCAATTAGCAATGTGGTGGTCGAAATTTGGCAAACCAATTCGGCAGGAAAATATCATACTTTACTAGAAAAAAACAGCGAATTTTTTGATAAATATTTTAATATGTCTGGGCGAACCATAACCGACAATTTAGGTAATTATCATTTTATTACCGTGATGCCCGGAAGCTATTCTGGCAGGGCTCCGCACATTAATTTTAATGTTTATCATCCAAAGTTTGGCAAACTTGAAACCGAAATGTATTTTATTAATCACCCGCAAAATCAAACTGATTATCAATATCTTGCCTATACAAATCAAGAGCGAGATTTGCTTACCGCCGATGTTCGAACTATTGATTTTATTGATCCAGAAGCCATAAAATTATGCACTTTTAACCTTGTTATGAAGGGTATTCATCAATTTAAAAAATTCTAAATAATGCAACATAAATCGCAAAGACAGCTACAAATGGGCGAAAATCTCAAAAGAATTTTGGCAGAAATTTTTTTGAAAAATAATTATTCTTCAATTAATGGCAACATCACCACAATTTTAGAAGTAAGTATGAGTCCCGATCTAAAAAATGCTAGAGTATTTATCGATGTTTTTGGCAATAATGCCACTCATATTGTTGAAAAATTAAATAAATTAGTTCCTAATATTCGCCATCAAATCGCCAAAAAACTTACTGCCAGAACGATTCCCGAATTATCTTTTGTGCTTGACGAAACTTATAAAAATGTCAATCATATTGAGCAATTGTTAAAACAAGAAAATCCCGATTTAAAGCCTCAAAATAAACTATGAAACAACTCGCTATTTTAGGCTCTACCGGCTCTATTGGTTATAGCACTTTAAGTTTGGTTAGGCAAAATCCTCATCTTTTTGCGGTAAAATGTTTGGTTGCTCAAAACAATTGGCAATTACTTGCTAAACAAGCTATTGAATTTCAGCCAGAGGTTATTGTTATTGAAAACGAAGAACATTTTGCTTGCTTAACACAAGCCACACCAAAACATATAAAAGTTTTGGCAGGTAAGCAAGCGATGCTTGATGTTTTAAAAAATAAATATCATCTGGTAATTTTAGCCATTGTTGGCATTGCTGGTTTGTTGCCAACCATCACTGCAATTAAAGCGGGCAACGATCTTGCTTTGGCAAATAAAGAATCTTTAGTTTGTGCTGGTAATTTAATTATGAGCTTGGCAAAAACTCACAACACTAAAATATTGCCACTTGATTCCGAGCACAATGCTTTGTGGCAAATTTTTCAAAACAATGAAAAAGATGTAGCCAGCATTGTTCTTACTGCTTCTGGTGGCCCTTTTTTAAATTTTACTGGTGACATCAAGCAAATCACCAAAAAACAAGCAACCCAACATCCAAATTGGCAAATGGGCGAAAAAATATCAGTTGATTCGGCGACAATGGTAAATAAAGGGCTCGAAGTGATTGAGGCTTATTATTTATTTCAAGTGCAAGCTTCGCAAATTGAAGTGTTGATTCATCCTCAATCAATTGTGCATGCTATGGTTCATTATATCGACGGTGCCAGCATTGCTATGTTAAGCAAGCCAGATATGCAAATTTCTATCAGTTATGCTTTAAATTTTCCGCATCGAGTTTTGCAAACCCAACAAAAATTAACTCTATCGCAATTGTCTAATTTGCAATTTTTAGCGGTTGATGAAAAAAAATATCCAGCATTTAAATTATGCCAACAAGCCCTACAGCAACAAGAGTCGGCTTTAATTGCTTTAAATGCTAGCAACGAAGTGGCGGTGGCTAGTTTTTTGCAAGGAAAGTTAGCTTTTTGGCAAATACCTTTGGTAATTGAAAAAACTCTCAATACCATCAAAACAAGCAATTATTCTTCTCTTGAAGAAATATTAGCAATCAATCAACAATGTTGCGAATTGGCAACAAAAATTATTACTACATTATGAGTGCTTTAGTTTCTATTATTTTACATAATTTTTTATCATTTTTAGCGATTATGTCAATAATCGTTTTTCTGCACGAATTTGGGCATTTTATTGTTGCCAGATTATGCAAGGTGAGGGTTCTTGAATTTTCTATTGGCTTTGGTAAAAAACTTTTTGGCATCACCGATAAACACGGCACCGAGTGGCAAATCAGGTTGCTTCCTTTTGGTGGTTTTGTAAAAATGTATGGCGATCGCAATATGGCTTCTTTGCCAAATTCCGATCAGTCTATCGAACTAAAATCGGCAAAAGATGCCTTTATCAACAAAAATGTTTATCAACGAATCGCCATTGTAATTGCTGGCCCTATGGCTAATTTCTTATCTGCTATTGTTATTTTAACTATGCTTTTTAAAGTTTATGGTATGCAACAAACCAGCACTTTGATTGATAAAGTGCTCGAAAATTCCCCCGCTCAAATTGCTAACATAAAAATTAACGATCAAATTTTGGCAATCAATAACAAAAAAATGCAAACTTTTAGTGATGTTGCCAATTTTATTGCCATCAGCACCGAAGAAGAGTTGATTTTTACAATATTTCGAGATAATCAAACAATCGATGTTGCGGTTAAACCAATTTTGCAAGAGAAAAAAAACTATTTCGACGAAGTTCATAAAGCAAGATTTGTTGGCATCGGCTCTTCTCACACACAAACTATCACTTTTTCGTGGCTTGCCAGTTTTAAACAAGGAATAATCGAAACTTACGATCTTTCTGCCACCATTTTACTGGGAGTGAAACAGCTTCTTTTTGGGCAAAGATCAATCACCGAAATTAATGGCCCAGTAAAAATTGCTAAATATTCTGGCAAAACTGTGCAATATGGCATTGTTGCTGTACTGTGGTTTGTTGCCCTTATTTCGGTAAATTTGGGCATTATGAATCTTTTGCCAGTGCCAGTTTTAGATGGCGGGCACTTGCTTTATTATGTTTTGGAGGCTATTTTTGGCAAACCAATTCCTATGAAAATACAAGAATTTGGCAATAAATTAGGAGTTAGTTTTTTGTTTTTTTTGATGTTAATGGCAACATACAACGATATCGCAAGTTTTTTTAAAATTTAGGGAAGTAATTTTATATGGAAAATAAATTAATTAACAATCCCAATTTAAGAAAATTGTTAGAAACACTTTTGTTTGAAGAGAGTTTGTTAAGCTCAGAAGATCCTCAATCAAAAGATGTAAAATTTATGATTCCAGATAATTCTTGTTTTGGTCAAATTTTAAACAACAACCAAAAAGTTAAAGATTTTTTAAAAGAAGAAGATGTTAAATGGCAAAAATTATTAAATCAAAAGGAGTTGCAAATCCAAGGGGCATTGCAAACTCCAGCTTTTGCGTATCTTGCTAGACTTTTGAAAACAATTGTTTATAGCGGGGTGCAAAATTTTCCACAACATTTTGAGAGATATATTGTTTCAGAATCCCAAGACTCAAAATATTTAAATAATAACGGATCGGTTCCAACCGAATATCTTACAATTGCTTCGGCATCAAAATTTAGTAAAAATCGTAATTTTCGTTTTGGTAAATCTGGATTATTTTTTAAACCAACCTGTTCTTTTCTATTTGGTAAGCAAGATTTTGGCAGTGCTGGTATTGGAGATGCTTTAGATCCTAGAATGGCATTTCAAAATTATAACGAAAATGAATTTGAAAGACAAAATTTAGTTTTTGATTTAAATTCCATTGCAAAATCATTAAGTTGCTATTTTTATTTAGACAGCACAGATCCTCATTTAGAAGATGTTAGAGAGCAATATGCAAAGGAAAAAAATAAGATAAGAAACCCTTTTACAAGCTTTTTTTTGCCATATCAACAAGAAAAAAAACTTGATAGAAAAATTGCTGAATCTCAAGGATTCGCTAGATCATATGATAAAGAAGTTGAATATAACGAAATTCATCTACCAGCAACTGTATTGCTTGCTGAAGGTTTTTTTAGTTTAGATTGTTTAACAGAAAATTCATTAAAGCAATATGAAGTGATTTATAATTTAAAAGAATTTTTAAGTTCAAATGAAAATATAACACAAAGCCAATTAGATATTTTTAAAATTCCTGCCGCGGATCTCCTTGAACCAAATGGGCTTGAATTATTAAAAAGAAAATGCTTAGAAATAAGAAGTAATTTTCTTGAAAATACTGCGAAATATTTTCAATATATTAGGGCAAGTCATCAAAAAAGAGTGCAAGATTTGATAGAAAAAAATCAAATGGAAGAAGCAATAGTTTTGGCTTTACAAAGTGATTATTTTCAAAAATTGACTACAACAGAAGGAATTCAACAACATTTACAAAACCCCCTTAATATAAAGATTTTTAATAGCAAAACCAAGGAAGTTGAAGATATTTCGCAAGAAACAGTATTGCCATTAATAGGAAAAATAGATTTAGTTGAAAAGATAATTGAAAATGACAAAGTAAAAGCAATAGATAAAAAATCTTTGAAAAAGATTTTTAAAAAGGCTGATTTAAGAGAAATTATCAAATATTTTACCAAAGATGGTGAAACAGCTTTTCCTGCAGAAGCAATTGATAACGATCAAGTAAACTTCGAAAAGTTATTGAAAATAGACAATTTACAAGAGTTTTTTAAGCCATTTTTTGATTATTGTGATGAAAAATTAGATAATATTAAACAAAAAGAGAAAAAGATAAAGTTTTTTACGGCACCGCTTTTTTTAGCTGGAATTTCTTGTATTGGTGCTGCTATTGCATTACCTCCTCTTGCTCCATTTGCAGGATTGGCTGTTTTAGTATCTGCAACATCTGTAGCGATTGGCTTGATATGTAAAGTTTCGTTTTTAATTAAAAAAGAACAGTTAAAAGAGTTGAAAGAAGGTAGGCCAGAAATCAATAAAAAACAAGCTTTTGCAAAAATTGTTGGAAAATGTTATAATTCCTTCACTTCTTATTTTATAAAACAAGAATCAAAACCAGTGACATCTTTAAAGCCGGCAACCATTGGAGCAGTAGCAGTAGAAGAAGAAGCGGTTATATCTATATAAAATTTGTAGAATTAAATTTAACCATTTCTTAAAAAGAAAGACAAGAAAATTGCTTGAAAATTTAGTTTGCTTGGTTTAAAATAATTCTTTTATAACATTTTTAACAAAATATTTTTTATGGTAAAAACAGCCGATACCACTCAATCTAGCAAAGACAAAAATAAAAAAATTGGCAAAAATAAAAAAACTGGCAAAAAAACTGTTTTAAAAAAATTAGTTACCGAAAAAAAACCATCCGACCCCAACAAAAAAGCCAGCAAAACAGTTGCTGTAAGCATTAAAAGCTCTATTCTTTCAGAAAAATACCGTCTTATTCAGGGTATTTCGATTAGCAATATGCGTTCAAAAAGAGATGATAATAAAAAAGTTTCCAACACTATTTCTAGCAAATTAAAAAAACTGCTTACCATCGGCAAAACACAAGGCTTTATCACCTTTGAACAAATTGTTGAAAGCACCGAAATTACTCCTGAAACAAAAAAATTTAAAAAAATACTTAATATTTTAAAAGAATTTAAAATTCAAATTATCGAAAAAGAAGAAGATCTCGAAAAACTCAGCGAAGAAGGTGTTTTGGGTAGAGACGAAGAAAAATCACAAAAAAGAAGTGAAGATTCGGTTAAAACCTATTTAAAATCAATGAGTAATGTCAAATTGCTCAGCCGTGACGACGAAGTTTCTATCGCAGTAAGAATAGAAGAAGGCAGAAATAAAATCATCAACACTTTATATCAAAGCCCCATCATTATGAGGCACTTTATTGAGTGGTATAATGGCCTTTCTAACGGCACTTTGTTGCTTCGCGATATCATTAGAATAGACGAAACCTACAACTCCGAATTAGAAGAAATAATCAAAATTAACGACCAGCAAATAAATCAATTCGACACCGGTGTTGAAGATGTCTCGGTAATTATCGAAGAAGAACAGCTCGATAATTCTGATTTGGCAGAAGAAAATATGTTTGAAGATGAAGAATTGCAAGAAATAGACGAAAGCACCACTTCTTTTGTTTCGATGGAAAGAATCTTAATGCCAAAAATGTTAGAGATTTTTCAAAAAATAGCGGTAGTTTGTCAAAAAATTATTGATAAATCAGAAAATAAAACTCCTTTACAAATCAAGCAAGATAAAGAAATTGACAAATTAAAATTAGAATTTCAAAAACTTTGTAAAGAAGTAAGTTTTAACGATATATTAATTAAAGCTTTGGTCGATCAGCTTTATGAGGCTCAACAAAAGCTTTTATCTATCGAAATAGAATTGCTAAAATATTCTCAGTCTTTTCAAATTGATAAAATAGATTTTTTACGTCATTATCAAAATTTTAACCAAAACTGGCTGAGTTATATCAGCAAAATAACTGCACCGAAATGGCAAAAATTCTATCAAGAAGGTAAAGAAAAAATTAAACATTCTCTCGAAAGAATTGCCAAATTTAACAAAATTATGGGTTTAGAAATTGCCGATTTCAAAAAAATGATTAGCGATCTTCGTTTTAGTCAAGAAGCCGAGGCAAAAGCAAAAAAAGAAATGATTGAGGCAAATTTGCGATTGGTGGTTTCTATTGCCAAAAAATACACCAACCGAGGCTTACAATTTCTCGATCTTATTCAAGAAGGCAACATCGGTCTTATGAGGGCGGTTGATAAATTCGAATACAAAAGAGGCTACAAATTTTCTACTTATGCCACTTGGTGGATCAGGCAAGCCATCACCAGAGCAATTGCCGATCAGTCTCGCACCATCAGAATTCCTATTCATATGGTTGAAACCATCAATAAAATTGTTAAAACTTCAAGGCAACTCACTCAAGAACTCGGCAGAACTCCAGATGCTCAAGAGGTTGCCGACAAACTATTAATGCCTGTCGATAAAGTGCGAAAAGTGTTAAGAACTTCAAAAGATCCTGTAAGTCTTGAATCTCCGCTATCGGGCGACGACGAAGAAAGTGTTTTGGGTGATTTTATCGAAGATAAAACTGCGGTTTTGCCTTTTGATGCCGCCTCTAATTCAAAACTAAAAGAACTCACTTCGCAAATTTTGTCTTCACTTACTTCTCGCGAAGAAAGAGTGTTGAGAATGCGATTTGGCATTGGTATGGTTTCTGACTATACTTTAGAAGAGGTTGGCAAACAATTTTCGGTTACTCGAGAAAGAATCAGGCAAATAGAAGCAAAAGCTTTAAAAAAATTGCAACATCCTAAAAGGGCAAAGTTGCTGAAGAGTTTTTTACAAGATGCCTAATTTTCCGCTTACTATTGCTATTGATGGCACTGCTTCTTCTGGTAAAGGAACTTTGTCAAAAATGCTGGCAAAGCACTTTTCTTTGCCCTATTTAAACACTGGTGCTATTTATAGAGCAATTGCTTTTCGAATTGCTAACAACAGCATTTCTGCCCACATTACAGTTGAAAATTTTTTTCTGCATCTTGAAGATTTGTGTTTAAATCTTACCGCTTCTGAGCTCGAAAATCCACATATTTTTGTTGAAGATATTGGTTTGCTTGCCTCTGTAATTGCTAAAAATAAACAATTAAGACAGCACCTTTTGTTGTGGCAACATCAATTTGTTGAAAACTCAATCATCAATCACAATGGCTGTGTGCTCGATGGTCGAGACACTACCACCGTTATTTGCCCACAAGCTCGTTATAAATTTTTTATCACCGCCAATCTAAACACAAGGGCAGAAAGAAGGCAAAAACAACTCTTGTACCTTGATTTTAATGAGGTTTTGTTGCAACTAAAACAGCGAGACGAAAACGATTTTAATCGCAACATAGCTCCTCTAAAAGTTGCTTACGATTCTTTTATAATCGACAACTCTCATCTCGACATTAACCAAAGCTTTATGCAAGCTTTGTCTTTAATTATCTCTAAAATATGAATTTAATTCCTATCAAAAACTGTTTAATTTCGGTTTCTAATAAAACTGGCTTGCTAGAATTTGCCCAGTTTTTAGCTCAAAATAACATCAACATTATTTCTACTGGTGGCACTTTTAATTTGCTAAAACAACACAACATTAAGGCTTGCGAAATAGCCGATTTTACTGGTTTTCCAGAAATTCTCGATGGGCGAGTAAAAACTCTACATCCCAAAGTGCACGGAGGTTTATTGGCAATTCCTAACAATGCAGAGCATCAAAAACAAAGCCAAGAAAACAACCTAGAAAGCATAGATTTGTTGGTGGTAAATTTATATCCTTTCATAGAAACCGTAGCCAAAACCAACTCTATCGAAGAGATTATCGAAAACATCGATATCGGTGGGCCAGCTATGATTCGTTCTGCTGGTAAAAATTTTGCTTTTAAAACAGTAATAACCGACCATCAGCAATATTTGTTGTTGCAAGAAGAATTGCAAAAAAACAATTTTTGCACTAGTTTGGCTTTTCGTCAACAAATGGCAACCCAAGCTTTTGGCAATATTGCCACTTACGATTTAGCAATTGCCAATTGGTTTAGCCAACAAAACACACAAACTTTACACATTTCTTCTTCTTTAAAACAAACCTTGCGATATGGCGAAAATTCTCACCAAAAAGCTTGGCTTTATAGTGATAATTCTACATTTGGCTTGGCGAATGCCCAAGTTTTACAAGGTAAAGAATTAAGCTACAACAACTACAACGATGCCGAAGCAGCTTTGTCGTTGGTTGGTGAGTTTTCTCAACCTGCTTGTGTTATTGTGAAGCACAATAATGCATGCGGTGTGGCTGTTGCAAATGATGTTGCCACAGCTTTTCAACAGGCTTTTTTAGCCGATAGCAAAAGTGCCTATGGTGGCATTGTGGCTTTTAATAAAACACTCGATTTGGCAACTGCCGTGGCGATTTCTGCGATTTTTTTTGAAGTGATTATTGCTCCAAGTATCAGCAAAGAAGCCCAAGAATTGTTGGTAAATAAAAAGAATTTACGAGTTTTATTGCTAGAAAATGCCAGTCATAAAACAAAAAATATGATGCATATAAAATCGATTAGCGGTGGTTTTTTGGTGCAAGAAATTGATAATATTTTGCCAAAATTAAGCGATTTAAACTTGGTTTCGCAAACACCTCTCACAGAACACGAGTTGTTGCAATTGCTTTTTGCTTTGACAGTCTGCAAGCATATTAAATCTAATGCTATCGTGGTGGCGAACAACTATCAAACTTATGGCATAGGAGTTGGGCAAACCAATCGGGTCGATGCTTGTTTGTTGGCTTGTCAAAAGGCTCAAAATTTTCAGCAAGAAGGTGCTTTGGCTGATATGGCGAAAGGCTCTTTTTTGGCATCGGATGCTTTTTTCCCGTTTGCCGACAACATTGAAATTGCTCATCAATATGGCATCAAGGGCATTATCGCCCCTGCTGGCTCAATTCGAGATCAAGAAGTTATTAACAAAGCCAATCAACTTGGTATTTCTTTGTATTTTATTAACACCAGACACTTTCGTCATTAAATAATACCATTTCCATAAATAAATATCACACTTCGAATCTAATCACCCTCCCATAAAATAAATTTCTTGGGGGAGGGTGATTTAGATCGAAGTGCGATAATATTACCTCGATCTAATCGCTCCCCCCTTGAGGGGGAGCAGAAGCTAGCTTGCTAGCTTCGTGGGGGGTTAAAAAACATCATTATGCAAAATCGATGTTGTGATGCGGTTTTCTGACCCCTCCCCGAAATTGCTTTGCAATTTCGACCCTCCCTCAAGGGGAGGGTGATTTAGATCGAAGTGTGATATTTATTTGTGGAAATTGTATACCTTATATTTATTAAATGTCAAATATCAGTCTAGAAATTTTAACCATTACTCAAATAAATCAAATAGTTGAGCTTGCTTATGAAGCGGGGGAAATCGCCAAAAAATATTTTTTTGCAAAAAATTTTACTCAACAAAAAAAGCCCGATGGCTCTTGTCTTACTTCGGTTGATTTATTGCTAAGTGAGTTTTTGGCAACAAATTTGGCAAAAATAGTTAAAAATATTCCTATTATTTGCGAAGAAAATAGCTTGCGAAACCAAAAATTAAATCGTTTTTTCTTGGTTGATCCCATCGATGGCACCTCGCAATTTGCTAGCGGTAATTGGCAATTTTGCATCAACATTGCTCTAATTGACAATGCTTTACCTGTTTTTGGCCTTATTTATGCTCCATTATTTGAGTTGCCTCAACAAGGGGCGATGGTTTATAATGTTAATCGGCAGTTATTTTTAAACAATCAGCCTGCAAAAATTGCCAAAAAAAACACTACTAAACTAAATATCATCGCCAGTCCAAGAGCTTCTTTACTTGATATTGCTAAATTTGTGGCAGTTTTTTACCCAGAGTTTTTGCAAAATTATAGTGTGACACCGCTTGCTTCGGCAGTAAAATTTGTGCAACTGCTGTTAGGAGAAGAAAATTTTTATTTGCATCTACGACCTTCGATGGCTTGGGATATTGCTTCTGGGCATTGTTTGTTGCAAACAAATTATGATAATTGTCTTTTTGCTTTGCCAAAAAATAATTTTGAAAAAAAACAGGCTTTAGAGAGTTTAAAATATAATAGTGAAAGCCTTGAAAATAGTTATTTTTTTGTTGATTTGTTAAGAATTTTTTAAACAATGTTTGATGATTTTTTTTTGTAAATCGATAATGGTTTTATTTTTTGAGCTTACCAAAGCAAAAGGCTCTTGAAAATACGGGATTATTTGAGTTATTTGTTGGGTAAGTTCGCTGATTTGTATGGCATTGCATTTATCAATTTTAGTAAAAATTAGATAAAAATTTAATTGCTGTTGTTGTAAAAAATTTAGAGCAGAAATATCGGCAGATTTTAGTTGTTTACTTGGGTCAAGCAATAAAAAAATAAAACTTTTTTGATTATTTGACAAAGAAACCAAAAATTCCAAACAAAGATCAGATATTTTATAAAATTGTTCTTGGGCGATTTTGGCAAAGCCATAACCTGGCAAATCGGCAACCACAAAGTGGTTTTTTTGATCTGTGGCAAGAAAAAAATTAATTTGCTGAGTTCGTCCAGGAGTTTTCGAAGAAATGGCAATTTTTTTACCAAACAAAGCATTAATTAAGCTAGATTTGCCAACATTAGATGCCCCCATAAAAACTAGTTGAGAGTGATGATGTTGATAAAATTGCTGACTATTGCCAGCACCTAATAAAAACTCGATTTTATCGAAAATTTTTGACATTTTTTATAATTTTTTAATAACAGAAACAATATGGCTAATAATTTCTTTGCCAATATCAAGTTGAGTTGCTTTTTCAATGCCTTCTAAACCTGGTGAAGAATTAACTTCGAGAATTTTTAAGCCATCAGCAGATCGAACCATATCGACCCCAGCAATTTGCAAGCCCAATAATTTGCTGGCTTTAATTGCAATTTCTTCTTCTTGATGAGTGATTTTTATCATTTTTCCGCTAGCACCTAAGTGAATGTTTGCCCTAAATTCGCCTTCTTGGGCGGTTCGTTGCATAGTGGCAATAACTTTATCGCCAATCACAAAACATCTGAGATCTTGCCCTTTGGCTTCGTAAATATATTGTTGCACCAACACATCATTTTTTAGGCTATGAAAAGAATTAACAATGCTTTCTGCGGCTTTATTGGTTTCGGCAAGCATAACTCCAACACCTTTGGTGCCCTCGATGAGTTTGATAATTAATGGTGCTTGATTAACTTTTTGCACCAAATCTTTTGTGTAGACGGCCGAATTGGCAAAAGCAGTGGTTGGCACTGGTAAATTATTTTGAGCTAAAATTTGCAAAGTATATAGTTTGTCGCGAGAATTGATGATGGCAGAAGAAGAGTTGAGGCAATTAATGTTGATGGCTTCAAATTGCCTGATAAGAGAGGTGGCATAATAGGTGAGGGCAGGTTTTATTCTGGTGATTACACAGTTGATGTTATTGACTGCTTTGTTTTGATGGTAGACTTCTAGTTGATTGCTTTTGATAGTTAAATAACAATCGGCAATGTTGATAAAAGAGATGTCATGCCCTAAGCTAACAGCGGAAGATAATAATTTTTGATTTGAATAAAGCTTGGGATTAGAAGCGAAAAGAATTAATTTCATAGAGTAATTTTAGGCCTGTTTATATGTTTTTTGTGTAATTGTTTTATAGATATTATAAGCCATAACCAAACTACCAGTTAAGAAAAATAAACCGCCCAAAGCTCGCATCACATATAGTGGATGAGTGGCTTTTAAAACATCGATGAAAGAATATTGTAAAATACCTTGTTCGTTATAAGATCGCCACATAACTCCTTGTGAAATGCCAGAAATCCACATGGCCACAATATAAAGAACGATGCCAACGGTTGCTAGCCAAAAGTGAGTGTTGACTAATTTTGTAGAATATAGGTTGGGCTTGTTCCACAATATTGGCACTAAATGATAGATTGCTCCAAAGCTAATTAAGGCAACCCAGCCCAAAGCTCCAGAATGCACATGGCCGATAGTCCAGTCGGTGTAGTGAGATAGGGCATTGATTGCTTTGATAGACATTAACGGGCCTTCGAAAGTGCTCATACCATAAAAAGCCACAGAGGTGATTAAAAATCGTAAAACAGGATCGGTTCTGAGTTTGTCCCATGCTCCAGAAAGAGTCATAATGCCGTTAATCATGCCACCCCAAGAAGGCATCCACAGCATGATAGAAAAAGTCATACCAAGATTTTGCACCCAGTCGGGTAAAGAAGTGTAGTGTAGATGATGTGGCCCCGCCCAAATGTAGATAAAAATTAAAGACCAAAAGTGCAAAATGGAAAGACGATAAGAATATACAGGTCTTTCTGCTCTTTTTGGCACAAAATAATACATAATGCCAATAAAACCTGCAGTTAAGAAAAAGCCAACTGCATTATGACCATACCACCATTGAATCATCGCACTTGGCACCCCGCCAAAAATTGGGTAGCTATCGAAACTATCAATTTTCGTAGGAATGGCTAAATTATTGACAATATGCAACACGGCAACGGTTAAAATGAAAGCAAGAAAAAACCAGTTGGCAACATAAATATGAGGTTCTTTGCGATTTTTTAAAGTGAGTAAAAACACCACAAAATAACTGATCCACACTGGTAAAAGTAATAGATCGGCATACCATTCTGGTTCGGCATATTCTTTGGCTTGAGTGATGCCAAAAACATAGCCAACCGCGGCTATAATAATGAAGGCTTGGTAGCCAAAAAAAATAAAATTATGCAAGCCTTTACCGCCCCACAAAGGAACCCCAGAAGTTCGTTGCACCACAAAAAAACTGGTAGCAAACAACACATTGCCACCAAAAGCAAAAATAACCGCCGAAGTGTGTAGGGGGCGAAGTCTGCCGAAACTGGTGTATTGCCAATCAAAATTTAAGATAGGAAAAGCCATTTGCGAGGCAATTAAAACCCCAACCGTAAAGCCAATAATGCCCCAAAAAACAGCGGCAAGAGTAAACATTTTGACAATGCGATAGTTGTAGTATGAATGTGTGTTAGATAGCATAATTAAAAAAACAATAATTTCAATATTGCTAAAATATTAAACATTATAATAATATTTGCAATAATTTTAAATTCGGGTAATTTCTGCCAATAATTTACCAGAGCAGAACTAAAAAGCAAGGCAGGAATTGTAGATAAACCAAAAATTAACATACCAAGCATCGCCAACAAAGGCGAATCAAAGCTAATAGCCAAGCTATAGGCAACATAGAGCAAACCGCACGGAATAAAACCCAAGATTAACCCCAAAAAATAACCTTGCCAACCAAGAGGATTATTTAACATTTTTTTGCTAATTTTGCTGAAAAATTTTTGCCAAAGTTTATTAATTGTTTGGTAGATAAAAATTTTAGTAAAAAAATGGTGAATTTTGGTAAAATATTTGCTAAATTTTTTTTTTGAGCAGTTTTGGCAAAATAAATACACAAAAAAAAGTAAAGCCAAGCTTAAAAAAAAGTGCTGTAAAATTTGTAAAGAAAAATAGTTGTCGATTTTTTTTCGCATCAAAGCAAGCAAAAATGCGGTTAGTGTGTAGGTGGTGATTCGACCAAAATGATAGGGCAGTAGAGCATAAGATTTAATTTTTTGCAAAGACATTTCTGGGTAAGTGTTGTGGTTGGTGGCATTATGGGTGAGGGTGGCAACGATTGGCCCGCACATTGCTAGGCAATGGCTAAAGCTTTGAGTGATTCCTAAAAATAACAATGGATAAATTAAAAGAAAATCCGACATTTATGGGGTTGGTAAGGTGTTTTTAACAACTTGGCAATTGTTAATTTCGAGCACTTCTTGACATTTTTCTTGTTGAAAACAAATCTCTAAATCAACATTATTCAATGTTTCGCACTCTTTTTTTGCTTCTGCTATGTTTTGAGTGAGGCAAGCAAGTTTTTTGGTGCATTGCTCTTGATGAAAAGTTTTTTGCCATAAAATTGTTGCCAAAATTTCTAAAGATTGATTTTTTGCTTGATCTTGGCATAAAATAAGATTGTCGATGGTTTGCCAGCTACTGTGCTGATTATTGTAAAGAACTGCATATTGTTGTTGATTATGCCAAAAAAAGCTGAGTTGTTTTAGGTCGCTATTGTTAGGAATTTTGAAAAATAAATCTTGTGTTGTGGTGGGTGCATAAATTTGTTGATGCACAAATAGTTTGTCGGCAAATAAACAAGGTTGAGCCTTTATTTCATTGCTTGTTGAAGACAAAAAAAACTTGTTAATATTGCCATTAAAGGCGGTAAAATTAATTTTATTGTATTTGGTGGTGTAAAAATCGTAGTTTTTGTTGATGATTTTTGGATAGGTTTTTTGAATAGAATTTCGATGATAAGCAAGTTGAGTGGCTAAAATTTTGTTGCTAAAAATATGTAAAGTGGTGGGATGAAAATAGGGCTTGCCAAACAAAGAATCGGCGAAAAAACATTTGTTGACAATGGTGTTGTCGCAGTTTTGTTGAGTGAGTTCTATTTCTAAAAAATAATCTGTTTCTATCGAGGTATTTTTTGGTTGAAGATCGAAATTATCGTTTGATTCTGGATTTTTAAAGATAAATTTTTTATTTTTTGGTTTTTTTTGCTGATGATTTTTGCTGATTTTTTTAGCGATTGTTTTGGTTTTTTTGCTGTTTTTGCTATTATTTTGAGCAAAACTGGTGCCAAAACTGATATTGTAGCAAAAAAATATAAGCAAAAAAATAACAATTTTGATGTTTTTAAAAACAGCTAAGTAAGGCATATAAGCTAGATAAATAGGGTGTTGATATTGATTTTTCTTTGGCGAATTGTAAGGCATTGCCTAATATTGCTTCAATTTCGAGTGGTCGATGATGTTTAAAATCAAGTAACATGCTGGTTTCGTAAGGAATCATTTTTTCAGTATAAGCAATTTTTTTTGCAATAATATTTTCTGGCAAAAAACAGCCATCGGCTTTGGCAAGTAAAAAAACTTCTTGCATTACTTGCATAATTAGTTGTCGACAATGTGTGTTGTCTAGCATTTGCTTAGTGTTGCAACCGCCACTTAACACTGAAATTGGGTTGAAAGAAGCATTCCAGATTAATTTTTCCCAACGATCGGTTTGAATATTGTCGCTTACTGTTGTTGCGATGTTGACTTGATTAAACAGATTTGCCAAAAAATGTGTATCGATACTGGCTTTTTTTTGATAATTTCCCATAATAAGATGGCCATTATCTTGATGATGAATCTTGGTGTTGCTGATTTTTGCCACACAAACAAAGGCGATAACACTAATAATTTGTTGTTGAATTTTTTTTGCTAAATCGCACTCAATGTTGATGCCGTTTTGTATCAGAACAATTTTGGTGTGCTTTGCTAACACTGGGGCAATAATACTAGGTAAATCAATGCTTGGCAAAACTTTGGTGGCGATTAAAATATAGTCGGGTTGTTGTTGATATTTGGCTAAATCATCAATAACCAATTGCGGACGAAAACAATAAGTTTGGTTGATGCTAAGAATATCGATACCTTTTTCTTGCACTTCTTGGGCATTTTTTCGCACCAATAAGCAAATTTCTGCACCCGCCTGCCAAAGCTTTGAAGCATAAAAACAACCAATTGCACCGGCTCCAATTACTAAAATTTTGGTCATAAAGTAGAAATATGATTAAAAATAATAAAACAAAAACAACAAATGTAAATTAAACTAGATAAAATAGCAGAGAAAAATACTATTTCTAACAAAGGAAGAAAAAAGTTTTTATGATGAATGTTAAAGAAAAAAAGAAAGCAAATCAAGAGGCAAATTGCTAAAACTCCAAGAAAAAAGTTTTTTTGCCAAAAGGCAAATAACAATAAATAACAACTAAACAGCAACAAAAAAGGCAAAAGAAAGTTAAAAATGGCATTTTGTAAATTTTGATGGTTCTGCATTAGATTTTTTCGATTGTGGTTTTGTTATTTTTTTGATATTCGAGGTATATTTTGTTTTCTATTCTAAGGTCGATGGTTTTTAAGTTTTTTATTTCTGGATTGTTGTTATTGTATATTTTTGCTAAATTTTGCCAAGCATTGTAAATGTTGTTTTCGGGCATTTTAATGAGAGTGCCATCAAGCAATATCAGATTCCATCTTCTTTCGCCAACCCAGTGAGCAGAATAAATTAAGCTGCTAATATTTTGATTAATGGTGATAATGTTAAAAAAAGATTTAATATTTTTATTGGCTCCTAAGCCAGAAAAAATCAGCATATTTTCGAATTCTGATTTTTCGGAATCGGGTATTTTATTGAGTGAAATAATAATATCGCCGTCTTTGTCGACTAAGAATTTTTCTGCCCCATCAAACCACAAAGCGATTGGTTGATATTCGGTGATGATAATGTGTAGTTGATTAAGCAAATTTCTTTTGATGACAATATTTTTTAACCAAGGCAAAGAATTGCGCAATTGTTCTTGCAAATCAAGTAAAGATATGGCGACGATATGATTATTGCCGAGATGATTTTTAATGATTTGAGTTATTTCTTCGTTATTGATTTTTTTATTTCCTGTGATGATGATTTTTAAGGGCTGAAAAAAAAGTGGCGATTTTAGGTTGTTGACGATGATTTTGGTTAAAAAATCGGGCTTATGAATGGCGAGACCTAAAAAAGCAAAAATCAACAACAAGAAAAGCGAAATAACTAGGGTTGTGAGTGTTTTTTTTATTTTAATTATTATTCTAGGAATTATTATTTTGGGCAGTTTGTTTTTCATTTGTGGTTGAAATATAAACGAATTAAAAATCAATCATAAGAAGCCGAATTTAGCAACATTTGCACAATTTCGGCAAATGAAATACCGAGATGTTTGGCAATTTTTGGCACAATCGAAGTGGGAGTAAAGCCTGGATGAGTGTTGATTTCGAGCATATAAATTTGATTGTCGCCATTTTTGTTGTTGTTTAAAATGAATTCAATTCTGCAAATTTTTTCGCAACCAAAAACTTTGGTGGCTTTTTCTGCAAGCGATAGCACTTCTTGATATTGTGTTTCGCTAATTGGAGCGGGCATAAAATATTGAGTGAGACCTGGTGTGTATTTGCATTTGTAATCGTAAAAATCGCCACTTGGTTTAACTTCTAGGGCTCCTAAAGCTTTGCCGTTGATAACCGCTACATCAAGCTCTTGCCCTGCTAAATATTGCTCGGCAATAATGGTTTTGCCGTGTTGCCATTGATAATTAGCAAAATTATAGTTTGCAGAATGTTTAATAATTTCAACCCCAACACTAGAGCCTTCGCTAAGCGGTTTTAGCACAAAACCAGAGCCAAATGTGGCTAATTTTTGTTGATTTAAAGCATCTTGCCCTTGGTGTAATAAATGATATTGAGCGGTTTTAATGTCGTTGCTTTTGCAAATTTGGTGAGTGATGTTTTTATCCATACATAAAGCAGCAGAAAGCAAACCGCAATGAGTGTAGGGAATTTGCATAATGTCGAGCATTCCTTGTATTTTGCCGTCTTCTCCGCCATAGCCATGCAGAGCATTAAAAATAATATCGGGTTTAATTGCTAATAAATCGTAAACAATTTGGTGAGAAAAATCGATTTTGGTGGCTTGATAGCCAAGTTCTTGTAAAGCGACATAAACCGCCTCTCCAGTTTTTAAAGAAATTTCTCTTTCAGAATTAAAACCGCCCATTAAAACTGCAATATGTTTATTTTTCATTGTTTGCTTGATTATTATTTTTTGGTTGTGAAAAAATATGTGGTTTTTGACTAATATTTTTGGCTATTTCTTGTTGATTTTTTGCCATTTTTTGCCTATTATTTTTTTCTGTTATTTTGTTTAAAGTGTAATCAATTAAAACAGGTAACGGAATTTTTAGAGCTTTGGCAACCTCGTTAAGACTAGCAAAACATTCAAGAACTTCGGGTGGTAAATTGATGTTATAGTGTTTGGCAAAATATTTAGCCTGAAATTCGAGTGGTGAAGAATCTTTGTTGGGCTCGCCAATATGAATTGGTATGTTAGAATTATTGGTGTTGATGTTAAATGATGTGGTTTTCATAATTTTTCAAAATGAGCCAATATTTTTTGAGCTAAACAAATAGCGAGTTGTTGTTTGCTGATTTTGCCTAGCTTTTGCTGTTCTTCTTTGGCAATGAAAACAGCATCGGTGTTATTGCAACCAAAAATATTACCATTATCAATATCATTAGCAACAATTAAATTGCAGTTCTTGGCAACTAATTTTTGTGTGGCAAACTCAACTAAATTTTCGCTTTCGGCAGCAAAACCAACCACCAGTGCAGGGCGATTTTTTGCCCAGCCTACTGTGTGTAAAATATCGGGATTCGGCTCTAGATGCAAGGTTAAATTAGTTTGATTTTGTTTTTTGATTTTTTGTTTGGCAGGATTGATAACTTTAAAATCGGCAACCGCAGCACAACCAATAAAAACATCGGTATTTTCTAGGTTATTTTGCACTGTGTTTAGCATTTCTTGAGCGGTTTTGATTTGAATTGTCGAAAGATAATGAGGTATTTCTTGGTTGATATTGCCATAAATTAACAACACTTCCGCCCCTAGATAATGCAAAATATTGGCGATGGCGATGGCTTGTTTGCCAGAAGATTTGTTGCCAATAAACCTTACTGCATCGATATTTTCTTGGGTTGAGCCAGCGGTGATGATAATTTTTTTACCAAGCAAAGCTTTTTGATAAAAATTTTGATGCTGAGAATTTTGGTTATTTGATAGTGATAAAATATCAAAAAAACTAGTGATTGCTTGGCAAATTTCGGCAGGTTCCCACATTTTGCCAACTCCGTGTTCTTGACAAGCAAGCAGGCCAACTTTTGGTGGCAAAAAATAAAGTAACTCATTTTGTTGTAAAAAAGCCAAATTTTTTTGAGTAGCAAGATTATGCCACATACTGGTGTTCATGGCAGGTGCGATAATTGTTGGGGACTGATTGGCAAGCATCACCGCAGAAGCTAAATCGTTGGCAAAGCCGCCGGCCATTTTAGCCAAAAAATCGGCGGTAGCAGGAGCGATCACCACTAAATCGGCTTGTCTTGTGAGTTGAATATGTTCTATGCCATTATCGCTAAACAGCTGAGTATAAACTTTTTCTGCATTGAGGCTTTTTACTAAAAGTGGGCTGATAAATTGTGAAGCCGATTCAGTAAGAATAACACTGATAAGATGATTTTGTTTTTGCAATAAACGAATAAGTTCGAGGCTTTTATAACAAGAAATACCACCAGTAATGATTAGTAAAATTTTTTTAGCCATAAATTAATTTATTGTTTTTTTATGTTAACTGCACTGAGCCATCTGCTTCTGGCCCTGATTTTTCGTGTATCGACACTACCTCTAATTTTGACTCCTTTATCTCGCATACTGAGGCCATTTTGCCAAGTGCGGTTAATTTCGGGTTTGGCTTTTGGTTTGGTTCTTTGTAAAGAATTATTGAGGAGGTTTTTTTTTCTTAACAAAGCTCTTTCTCTTGCCGAACTAACGATTTTTTGTCGGTTTATTTCTTGTAGCCTACGATGATGCATGATTATGTTATCAACAAACCATCTTCTTTTGCGATTGGTTAATTTACGATTTTCAGCTCGACTAAGGCCTCTTTTTCTTTTGGTGCCTTTTAGCAATCTTCTAATTACATGCTCAAAACCATGAATCGCTAAATCTTGCAATAAATTTGGTTGCAAAGCAAGAAGAGATGTTTTGCCTAAGGCGAGATTTACACCGGTATGTAAAAGAAAAAAAGACAATTTAACAAAAAATAAAATATTAAATTAACATAGTGCCAACACCACTTTCAGTAAAGATTTCCATCAATAAAATATTGTCAATTGAGCCATTTAAAATGTGGGCATAAGAAACATTTTTTTCAATGGCACTGATGCAGGTTTCGATTTTTGGAATCATTCCACCTGTAATGATTCCGTCTTTAATCATTTGTTTGGCAGTGGCAATGTTGAGATGACTTACTAATTCACCATTTGGCAATAAAACCCCGTCAACATTAGAAAGAATGATTAATTTTGAAGCATGTAAAGCAGAAGCGATGGCACCTGCCACCGTGTCGGCATTGATGTTGAAGGTTTCGCCGTTGTCGCCAACCCCAATTGGAGCAATTACAGGAATAATATCAGATTCTTCAAATAAAGTAAGCATAGTTGGGTCGACAAAATAGGGTTCGCCAACATAGCCGAGATTTAAGATTTTTTCGATGTTAGAGTGTGGATCTTTTTTGGTTTTAGTGGCTTTTTTTGCTTTAATAAAATTGCAATCTTTACCGCAAATGCCAATAGCTTTACCCAAAGCTTGATTAATTTCAGAAACAATTGCTTTGTTAATAGAGCCCGCTAAAACCATTTCAACCACATCGACAGTATCGGCATCGGTTACTCTTAAACCATCGATAAAAGTTGATTTCATATTAAGTTTTTCAAGCATTTGCCCTATTTGCGGTCCGCCGCCGTGCACCACAACTGGATTGATGCCGATTTGTTTTAAGAGTACCACATTTTTAGCAAAATTTTTAAGATTATTATCTTTACCCATAGCGGAACCGCCAAATTTTATCACAAAAGTTTCGCCAGAAAATTTTCGTAAATAAGGCAAGGCTTCGCAGAGAATTTCTGCTTTTTTTACCCATTCTTGCTTACTAGCATGCTGTAAGGCTAAGTTGGAAATGATATCTTTTTCGTAAATATTTGCCATTTTTTGATAAAATTAAGATTATAAAATATAAGTTAGAATTAAAAAACAAAATATCTATAAATCAAGTATTTTTTAAAATTTTTTTCATTTCAAGAAAATCGAACTGCCAACCGCGATTTTGAGAAAAACAATGTAAAGTGTCGATAAACTGTTGAACGGTAGCAGGATTGTTGTTTTGATGATTGTTGATAATGATTTTTTGTAAATAAATATTTCTATTTTTAATTGCCTCAATTGTGGCAAGTGTGTGATTTATAGCACCAAGATAATTATTGGCAATTAACAAACATTCAATTTGCAAGGTTTCTGCTAAATCTAAAAAATGTTTTTGGTTATTAATTGGGGTAAAAACACCGCCAGCGGTTTCGATTAATAGGGTTTTATTTTGATATTGTTGTATTTTTTTTTGACAAAAGTTTACCAAATTAGCGAAATCAATATTTAAAACCAAATGCGGTGCAATTGGTGTTGGATGATGATAAAGGCAAATATTGTCAATATTTTGTTGGTTAATTTGTTGTTTTGTTGCCGTTAATAATAAAGCAAGATCAGAATTTTCATCAAGAAAATTTTCATTACAAACAAAACCCGTTGCCACAGGTTTTATAGCAAAACTTTCGGCAAAACTTTTGGCAAAACCTTCGGCAGAATTATTGCAATAATTGGCAGTAAAAAATGTTTTGCCAACATCGGTGCCAATGCCTAAAACTAAATATGGTTTAATTGCTAGCATTATTTTAAAGATGAGAAAGTGCTATAAATTGGGCCAAATACTGCAATAGAAATCCAGGCTATCATACCGCCCATAACAATGGTAATGGTTGGTTGAATCATACTAACAATTCTATCGATAGCATCGTTGATTTCTTTGTCATAAAAATATTTGATGTTTTTTAAAGCGCTCTCCATATTGCCACTATCTTCGCCGATTTTAAACATTCTAACCACTAAACTCGGAAAAAACTCGGTAGTAGAAATGGCATAAGATAAAGATTGCCCTTCTGAAACTTGTTGTTTGACATATAAAATTGCTTCTCTAATCGCTTTGTTTTGTAGGGCGATACTAGAAGATTCTAGGCATTCTAAAACCCCTAAACCACTTTTAAAAGTAATCGCAAAAAATTGACAAAATTTTGCCGACTCAATTTTGGTGATGATGCCACCAAAAATTGGCACTCTTAGTTTTAAAAAATCAATTCTTACCGCTAAATTTTTATTACGTGCAAGAATTTTAATGGTTAAGATAAATATTATTGGTATCATAATAATGATTAGCCAATAGTTTTGAGCAAAATTAGAAAAAGCAATCAAAGAAACCGTCATTAGTGGTAGCTCAATGTTTTGTGCCGATAAAAACCCAGTAACTTTTGGCACTACAACAGAAGTCATAATTCCCATAACTGCAAACATCAATAACAACCCAAACAATGGCCCAACTAGAGCTTTTTTGGTTTTTCTTTTAATTTCGATGTTCCATTTAATATCTTCTACAATGCTAATAAAGGCATTAGAAAGTGTGCCGGTTTTTTCGCCCATGGCAATTAGCCCAACATAGGTAGATTTAAAAATATCTGATCTTTTTGCAATAGATTCTGAAAACATATTGCCATTTTTGATAGATTCGTATATTTCTTGCATGACACTTTTGATGGCGCTAGAGTCGGTGGTATCTCGTAAATCTTGAATGGCATCAATAATTGAAACACCAGCTCTATCTAGTTGTTCGAGGTGAATAAAAATGCTGATAAGTTCTTGAGTGGTAATGTTTTTTCTTAGAGTAAATGCCGATTTTGCTCTTTCTTCTTTATAGGTGATTAGCTCTAAAGAAGAATTTTTTAGCAAAGACATTAAATCGGAAGGATTTTCTGCTGATATTTTTCCTTTAATATATTTGCCATCGGGATCGATGGCTTTATAACTATAATTTGCCATTTTTGAGAAGTTTTTTAAGAAGAATATCTTTTTTTAATTTTGATAAATAGTCGACAAAAACAATGCCGTTGAGATGATCGATTTCGTGTTGAATGCAGGTAGAAGCTAAATCGGTAAGCTCGATTTGCTGTTGTTTGCCTTCTAGGTCAAGATAAGAAATAACCACAGTTTCTGGTCGAATGACATCGACTTTAATGTTTGGAAAAGATAAACAGCCTTCTTTGCAAACTGCGGTTTTGGCAGAAGAGCTGATGATTACTGGGTTGATAAAGCATTGTTGAGTTGAATTGCTAATTTCGAGATCGTGATGGCAATTTTCGTGATGGTGATGATGGTGATGATGATTTTCTATTTCATAAGTTAAATCGCAAACTATGATTCTTTTTAGCACTCCAACTTGCACTGCGGCTAGGCCAATGCCACCTTGATGATACATTGTGCTAAACATTCTTTCTGCTAAATTTTTGATTTCTTGGTTTATTTCAAGCACGGGTTGTGATTTTTGCTTTAAAATAGGGTTGGGATAAGTGATTAATGGTAATGGTTTTATCATAGTTTGACAGAAAAGAAATATTTAATACCGTTTCAACTTAAAAATTAATTAATCTAACTTAATTTTTTTGGTTAAAAACCTGTCGTTGCGGTAGCACGACTATTTTTTATTATAAAAGCCTCTGTTTGTATAGGTATACAGACAATCGTTTTTTAAAGTTTTTATCTCAAAAATATTTTGTTATAATGTGATTTTAATTAGTGTAAATGGTATAAGATAAAATTAAAGCTATTTTATTTTAGCTAAAATTTGATTGCAAACAATTTTTAGAGTTTGTGGATAAATTTGATGTTCTTGTTGTAAAATTTTGGCTTTTAACGATTCTAAATTATCGGCTTGGTCGATTGGCACTTTTTGTTGCAAAATTATTGGCCCGGCATCCATTTCTTCAACCACAAAATGAGTGGTGCAACCGGTGATGGTTGCCTTGGCTTGCAAGGCATCAAAAACTGCATTGGCTCCTTTAAAATTTGGCAGTAAAGAAGGATGAATGTTGATTATTTTTTGCGACCATTTTGCTACAAAAAAACCGCTTAAAAGCCTCATAAAACCAGCTAAACAAATTAGTTCTACTGCGAAATTTTGCAAAACATTTTGCAACTCTTGTTCGAAAGCTAATTTAGGATTTTCTTGTAAAGCAAATTTTTGTTGATCGATAAGCACAGTGGCAATGCCATTTTCTTTTGCCCAAGCAAGCCCTGCTGAGGTTGATTTGTTGGCAATAACAACTGCCACACAAGCAGGAAAATTTGGTGAGTTGCAAGCATCAACCAAGGCCTGCATATTGCTTCCGGTGCCCGAAATTAAAATGGCGATGTTAATTTTTTTAGTCATTTAAAATTAATTAAAACCATCTAATAATTGCTCAAACATTGCTAAACCATCGTCAGAACCTGTGTAAATATCGATGGCTCTTTCGGGGTGAGGCATAAGGCCAAGCACATTTTTTTGTTTGTTAAAAATGCCGGCAATATTAAGCATTGAACCATTAGGATTGGCTTGATTGCTTATATTTCCTAGGTTGTCAACATAGCGAAAAGCCACTAAATTATTATCTTCAAGATTTTTAATGGTGTCGTTGCTGGCAAAAAAATTGCCGTCGGCATGTGCAATTGGTATGTTGATGATTTGTTGTTTTTGATAGCCACAAGTGAAAGCAGAGGCTGTGTTTTCAACCCTTAACAAGGTTTGCTTGCAAATAAATTTGCCAGAAGCATTGCGAATTAAGCAACCTTCAAGCAAGTTGCTTTCGGTTAAAATCTGAAAACCATTGCAAATGCCTAAAATTTTGTTGCCTCTTTCTGCCAATCTTTTTACTTCTTGCATAATTGGCGAAATGCTAGCCATAGCGCCACTTCGAAGGTAGTCGCCATAAGAAAAACCACCGGGAATGATTATTAAATCGATGTCGTTGTTTATTGAATTTTCGTTGTGCCAAATTTCTTGCACCTCAAAGCCAACTTTTTTTAAAGCCATCACTGCATCTTGATTGCAGTTCGAGCCAGGAAAAGTGATTACCGCTGATTTCATAATTAGTTAATAATTTGATAAGTGTAGGTTTCAATTACTGTATTAACTAGCAATTTTGCACAAATTTCTTCGACAATTTTTTTGATTTGTTCGGCATCGGTTTCGGGCAGTTCGAGGTCAATAAATTTGCCTTGTCTAACATTGGTAAGTTGAGGATAGCCTAGGTTTTTGTTTAAAACATTTTCAATGGCTTTGCCTTGGGTATCGAGAACCCCTTTTTTTAAAGCAATGTTAATTCTGATTTTAGTCATAGAGTTTAGAGAGTTTTGTTTAAAAAACGATTGATAATTTCTTGGTAGCCATCAACTAAACTGCCCAAGTCTTGCCGAAAAATATCTTTGTCGAGTTTTTGAGAAGTGTGAAGATCCCATAATCGGCAACTATCGGGGCTGATTTCGTCTGCCAAAAGAATGTTTTGGTTTAAATCGTAGCCGAACTCTATTTTAAAATCAACTAGCTTAATGTTGATTTCGGCAAAAAGTTTTTGTAAAATGCTGTTAATTTTCAGTGCTGTAGCTTTAATTGTGGCTAAATGCTCTTGGCTGGTTAATTGCAGGGCATAAACTGCCTGATCTTCGTTGATTAAAGGGTCGCCAAGGGCATCGTTTTTGTAGCAAATTTCAAAAATAGGTTGAGGCAAATCAACCCCTTCGGTTAAGTGAAGTTTTTTTGCCAGCGAGCCAGCAATGGTGTTGCGAATTATAACTTCTAGCGGAATGATGTTTACTTTTTTAATTAACTGCTCTTTGCTATTTAGTTTTTCTATAAAGTGAGTGGCGATATTATGCTTTGCCAACTCGCCCATAATGTGGGCCGATATGGTGTTGTTGAGCTCGCCTTTGCCAGCAATTTCGGCCTTTTTTACCCCATTAAAAGCAGTGGCGGAATCTTTAAAATATTGTATTAATAGCTCAGGATTGTTGGTGGCATAAATTATTTTTGCCTTGCCTTCATAAATTTTGTGTGTTTTTTGCATAGTTGTTGTGAATTATTGCCATACAGCCACAGGTGGCAAAGACATTAAAATTGCCTCGGGGTTGCCGTTGGTTAACAGACCAAAACGGGTGCCACGATCGTAAATTAGATTAAATTCGGCATAAAGCCCGCGATATTGCAATTGCTGTTGTTTTTGAGCTTGGTTATAGGCAAGATGCATATTTCGCCGAACTATTTTTGGAAAAATATCTAAAAAAGCCAGCCCAACATTTTGAGTAAAAGTAAAATCGTTTTCAAAGTTGTTGGTGTTTAAGTAGTCATAAAAAATGCCCCCAACCCCTCTTGCCACATTGCGATGCTTGATAAAAAAATATTCGTCACACCATTGCTTGAATTTATCATAATAGCCAGCATCGGTTTTGTTGCAAGCTTGTTGCATTGCTTGATGAAAATCGTTAGTATCTTGCTGATTGGCTATGGCTGGGTTAAGATCGGCTCCACCACCAAACCAGCTTTTGGTAGTGCAAATAAAACGAGTGTTAAGGTGCACCGCAGGCACTAGTGGCGAAGACATATGAGCAACCAACGAAATGCCCGAAGCCCAAAAGCTCGAATCAACTTCGGCACCAGGAATTTCATGCTTGAATTTGTCACTAAATTTGCCAAAAACTTGAGAAAAATTAACCCCAACTTTTTCAAAAACTTGACCTTTCATCATCGACATTTCGCCGTAACCGCCGTTTTGCTTGGTGGTTTCATCGAACCTTTGCCAAGTTTTTTGCTGAAATTTGGCACTGTTATTGCCAGAAAACTCTTGTTCTATAAGCTCAAACTCGGCACATATTTTGTTTCGTAGTTCTAAAAACCAACTCGATGCTTGTTTTTGTTGTTGTGTGAAACTCATAAAATTAAATTTAAAATTGCTAAAATATTAGAATGTTTTAATTTAATTTCAACAAATAAATTATAATATAGTGCAATCAGGTTGTTTTTTTAATTCGTTAGCAAATAAAGGTGCCAATGTTTTTTGGGTCTTGTTAAATTATGTTTTGCAATAAATTGACCTATTTTTGCTTGTTTTATTTATTCTGCTCTTTGTATTGTTGATGTATATCTATTTATTTTTGCATAGGTAATATTTATGATTTTTTTTCAAATTTTCTGATTTAAAAATGGTGAATGTTATAAAAAATTCTATCAATTATAAATTTATTTGTTGCTTGATTTAGAAAAATATTTTATCATTAATAATACTTCTGCAATTTAAATCGCATTCTAACTTTATTTTTTTATCACAAACTTCTAACCCCTTCTTTGTTTTCTTAATTTTATTTTCATAAATTATGGCTACTACTCAAAATTTGTTAAAATTTATTTTTTGGCTAGCAGTGGGTGCAATTGGTGCCTCTGCTTTTGCTTTTATTGCTTTGCATCGGGGCGAAACAATCTCTTCTCTGTGGTTTTTGCTGGCTTGTTTTGGTTGCCAACTGATTGCTTATCGTTTTTATTCGGCTTTTCTTGCCACCAAAGTTTTGTGTTTAAACAATCAAAACCTAACTCCCGCCCATAAACTTGCCGACGGAAACAACTTTGTGCCAACCAATCGCTGGATAGTTTTTGGCCATCATTTTGCCGCCATTGCTGGCCCCGGCCCGTTGATTGGCCCAACTTTGGCCGCTCAGTTTGGTTATTTGCCAAGCACCATCTGGATCATTGTTGGCTCGATTTTGGCGGGAGCTGTGCAAGATATGATAATTCTCTTTGCCTCGGTTCGTAGAAATGCCAAATCTTTGGGCAAAATGATTGAAGAAGAAATTAGCAAAACCGCTGGTATTGTGGCATTGTTTGGCACTTTGGCGATTATCTTGATTTTAATTTCTGTGCTGGGTCTAATTGTGGTAAAAGCTTTGGCTCATAGCCCTTGGGGTGCTTTTACTGTGCTGATGACTATTCCAATTGCTATGTTGGTGGGCATTTATCTTTATTATATTCGGCCAACTGGGGTTTTAGAAGCAAGTTTAGTGGGTTTTGCCTTGTTTTTATTGGCGGTTTATGGTGGAAAATTAGTTCATTATCACCCAGTTTTGTCGGTTTTGTTTAATCAAGATGCCAAAATTTTGGCTTTGGCGATAATTATTTATGGTTTTTTGGCAGCGGTTTTGCCTGTGTGGCTGTTGCTTACCCCGCGAGATTATCTTTCTTCTTTCTTAAAAATCGGCACCATTGCTTTGCTTGCTATTGCTTTGTTTGTCTTTCAACCGCAAGTGCAAATGCCCGCCCTCACTAGTTTTATCGATGGCAACGGCCCAATTTTTAGTGGCAAAATATTTCCATTTTTATTTATCATTGTTGGTTGTGGGGCGATTTCGGGCTTTCATAGCTTGGTTGCTTCGGGCACTACTCCTAAAATTATTAACCAAGAAAGCGATATTCGTCTCGTGGGCTACGGCAGTATGTTGCTTGAAGGTTGTGTGGCAATTATGGCACTAATTGCCGCTTGCATTTTAGACCCTGCCATTTATTTTGCCATCAACACTCCGCTACCTGTTTTGGGTGCCGATCCGCAAAGCACCATAAATACTTGGGGCTTTTCTTTGCAACATCAGCAAATGCTTGATTTAGCCACTCAAATGGGCGAAAATAATTTGTATGGCCGAACTGGCGGAGCCCCTTCTTTGGCGGTGGGTATGGCAACTATTTTTTCTAAGGCTTTTGGCAATAAAATGCTATCTTTGTGGTATCATTTTGCCATTATGTTTGAGGCGATTTTTATTTTAACCACTCTTGATGCTGGCACAAGAGTGGCTCGATTTATGCTCGAAGATTTATTTAGGTTAAAATATAAAAAAATGCTAGAATCAAAATTTTCAGCGATTGTATCAAGTGCTTTGGTGGTGCTTGGTTGGGGCTATTTTTTGTATGTTGGGGTGCTTGATCCTGCTGGTGGGGTGAACATTTTATGGCCGTTGTTTGGTATGTCAAATCAAATGCTGGCAGGCATTGCTTTGTGTTTAGCGACGGTTATTTTATATCAAAAAAAACCAAAAAAATATTGTCTCATCACTTTTCTACCTTTGCTGTTTGTAACCTTTAACACTAGCTATGCGGTGTTGCAAAAGGTTTTTTCTGCTGATCCCAAAATTGGTTTTATTGCTTCTGGCAAAAACACTTGGCAACAAGCATTGAACCAGGCTAGTTTGCACCCAGAAAAACTCGCCACCGCCAAACAAATTTTGTTTAATCAATATTTAGTATCAACAATCGCCTTGCTATTTTTGTTAATTTTGTGGGTAATTATTATCGAATCTGCTAAAAAAATTTTAAAATTACGATAATCTGCTAAAAAAACATCTTGATATTAAAAGGGGAATTTTGCACTGTACTCGATCTGAATTCCCTGCACTAACGAAGGGGTGGCGACCGAAGGTCGACGGGGTAGTGTTGGGAGCCGATCGCAGATGTTTTTTCGAAGAGATCCTGCCGTGTGTTGCTGACACTACCTTGGTCTTTTTTTTGCCAAGGCAAAAAAAATCCACCCCTTCTAAAAAAAGGGAATTTACATCGAAGCGAAGGAAGGTGAATTTGCGAGACAGGCGAGAGAGGCAAGAAAGATAAAACAAATCTTGCCTCTTTTAAGAATTAGCGGTTTTTAGTTTTTTCTATCGCCAAATAGTTGCAAGAGGTGAACAAAAAGATTAATGAAATCCATATACAAGCTTAATGCACCCCAAAGAGCGATTTTATTTACTTGTTCAGCATCGGAGTGAGCGAATTGAAAATAATTTTCTTTGATTTTTTGAGTATCATAAGCAATTAAACCAATGAAAACAAACACTGCTATAATTGAAATCATTAATTGTAAACCGTTGCTTTTTAAGAAAATATTTACTAAAGAGGCAATGACAATACCAATGACACCCATCATTAAAAAAGAACCAAAACTGGTGAGATCTTTTTTGGTGGTGTAGCCATATAAACTCATCAAACCAAAAGTAGAAGAAGTTATAAAAAATATTCTAACAATGCTTTGAGCGGTATAAATAAGAAATATCGAAGAAAGAGAAATGCCAATTGCACCAGCATAAACATAAAGAAAAGTTCTGATTTGTGAGCTGGTTAAAGAATGAAATTTAAAGCTTACAAACAATACCAAAGCCAATGGGGCAAAAATTGCTAGCCACTTTAAAGGAGTGCCAAAAATTGCTTGCATTAAAGCAGGAGATTGCGATAAGAAAAAAGAAACCAAGCCAGAAACGATTAGTGCGATAGACATATGTTTATAAACAGTTGCCATATAATCGCGTAGGGCAGAATCATAAGTTGAACTAGAAGCAGAACTTATAAAAGAAGAATTATTTTGTTGAAACATAAAATAAAAAATTTTATAGTTAATTAATTGTTTTCTAAATTGAGTTTTAGCTATAAAACAACATTTTGTAAGAAACAAACCTTCATAATAATAATAGCAAATAAAAACAATTGCAACAATATTCTTAAAAAAATATTGATTGACTTAATAAAGTTATCATAATATTATAATTCAATCTTAAAAATGGCAACTTTTATTAATTAAAATCATATCTTATATGCCTTCGTTTTTGTTTTATCCGTATTTTCGTATTTTTCTTATTTATGGTTCGGCAGCTCTTTCTTTGGTTTTAATGATGTTAATGCTAAATATCATCACCATACCAGAAATAATCACTATTTTAAAGCTTAATCCTAAAAGTTCAGAAGCTCAGGTTATCACTCAAGTTTTGGGTAGAATGCAAGAAGTAACTAATAACATTATGGAAATTATTGCTAAATTATTTTCAAAGCTTTTAAATAGTTTTGGTATGGGCGATATTGATATTTCTAAAATCAAAATTCAACCTGGTAGCAACGCCATTCCTGTTAATCCTGCCGAGTCTGTTGGTGCAGGTGGCGATTTGCCAACAAATCCAAGTGCTTTATAAAATTTACAACCATAATTCTTAACTAGTGATTGCCTTTTTTAATTTATTTCGTCTAATTTTATTATTTCTTGTCGCTTTAGTTTTTTATCCTTTTTGCAAAGAAAAAGCTATTTATTGGTTTTTTTATCGAGCTGGCCCTTCTTTTATTAAGCTGGGGCAGGTTTTGTCGGTGAGGGAAGATTTAATTGGGCAAAAATTGGCAAATAAGTTAGCTAAATTTCAAGATCAAACCAAGCCTTCTTGCGGTAAATTAATTAAAAAAATTTTACATAAACATTTTCAAAATATTGATGATATTTTTGCCGAATTTAATTATCAGCCAATAGCCTCTGCTTCTATCGCTCAAGTGCACAAGGCGAAATTAAAAAATGGTTCTTTGGTGGCGGTAAAAATTTTACATCCCAATATCAATAAAGTTTTTTATCGTGATATCAAAACAATTGATTTTTTGGCTAAAATTGTTAATTTTTTCAGCGATTTTTATGCAAAAACTCTTTGCGATATTGTTAATTTGCTAAACGAAGTTGCTAAATTTGAATTAAATCTCTTGCAAGAGGCCTCAAATGCTTCGCAATTAAAAGAAAATCTAGCTAATCTTTCTGGTTTTTATGTGCCGAAAATTTTTTGGCAATATTGTTCTTGCGAAATTATGGTCAGCGAATGGCTTGATGCCATTGCTTTTTCCGATAAAATTGCCCTTGCTAATAGTGATATCGATAAAACCAAGGTGGCAAAAAATTTGGTGCTAAGTTATTTTCATCAGGTTTACGAAGATGGTTTTTTTCATGCCGATATGCATCCTGGTAATTTATTTTTGCTTAAAAATGGCGATATTGCGGTGGTTGATTTTGGCATTATGGGCAAAATAGATAAGCAAACTAGGCTAATTATTGCTAAAATATTGATTGCTTTTTTACATAAAAATTACTTACAAGTTGCTAAACTTCATATAGAAGGTGGTTTGGTGCCAAAAAACACTAATTTACAAGATTTATCTTTGGCATGTAGGCAAATTGGTGAAATGATAGTCGATGTCGATGTTAAATCAATTTCTTTGGCTAAACTGCTTTCTGCTTTAATTGTTATGACCAAAAACTACCAAATGTCTGCCAAGCCAGAATTATTGCTGTTGCAAAAAACTTTGCTGTTGGTTGAAGGAGTGGGAGTTGCTTTAAACCCTAATCTCAATATTTGGAGTTTGGCTCGACCATGGGTAAAAAATTGGGCGAAAGTCAACATTGGTTTTGATGCCAAAATATGCAATGCAGTGCTTGATGTTTTTCGTTTTTTAAAAAATAAAATTCAGCAATAAAATTTTGGTATTAAAACTATTTTGGTTTTAATCTCTTTAAAAACTGTTCTTGTTTATAGTAATCTGTTCTCTTGAGAAGATTTTTGTTAATCTCAAAATTTTTTAAAGATCTTAACTTTTATTTTCAAATCTCTAAAAATATTTGTTGCCTTTTAAGGGTGTTGCTTGTAAAATAAATAAGAGACTGCTGTATTTATTTAAAAATAATTGTTAGCAGCTGCTTTTACATCACATAAAATCAACTAAATTTTAAAATACCATGACCAGCCTAGATCGTAAAAAAGCCCTCGAAGTGGCTTTATCACAAATAGATAAGCAATTTGGTAAGGGTTCTGCCATGAAATATGGTGATCGCCCCTCACTTGATATTGAAGTTATTCCCACTGGTTCTTTGAGCCTTGATTTGGCCTTGGGAGTTGGTGGTTATCCTAGAGGAAGAATTATCGAAATTTATGGCCCAGAAAGCTCTGGCAAAACAACTCTCACTTTGCATGCCATTGCCGAATCTCAAAAAATGGGCTTAACTTGTGCTTTTATTGATGCCGAACATGCTTTTGACCCTACTTATGCAAAAAATCTCAAAATAAACCTCGACGATCTCATTATTTCTCAGCCCGATAACGGCGAAGCGGCCCTTGAAATCACCGACACCTTGGTTAGATCAGGTGCTATCGATTTAATTATTATAGATTCTGTGGCCGCATTGGTGCCACAAGTTGAGCTTGAAGGCGGTATGGCAGATAATCAAATGGGCTTGCAAGCTCGTTTGATGAGCAAGGCTCTACGAAAGCTTACTTCTACTGTGTCTAAAAGCAATTCTACGGTTATTTTTATTAACCAAATTCGTATGAAAATTGGGGTAATGTTTGGCAACCCCGAAACCACTACAGGCGGTAATGCTTTAAAATTTTATGCTTCGGTAAGGCTCGATATTCGCAGAGGCAATGCCATCAAAGAACAAGAAGAAATTTTGGGCAATGAAACCAAAGTAAAAGTAGTCAAAAACAAAGTCGCCCCTCCTTTTAAAACCGCAGAGTTCGAAATTATTTATGGCGAAGGTATTTCAAGAATGGGCGAAATTATCGATATCGCTACCAAGCTTGAAATTATCGAAAAATCTGGTTCTTGGTATGCTTTTAAAGGCACAAAAATCGGGCAGGGCAAAGAAAATGTTAAAAACTATCTCAAAGAAAATCCGCAAGTTTCTCTTGAAATTGAAGAATTAGTGAGAGCAAAAAATTCTTTACCATCGCTAAAAAAATCAGAAGATTCCAAAGAAAAAAAATCTAAAACCGCCACTTCATAAAAAAATAACAATGACTTGCAAGGGGCGAAAAACCCCTTGTTTCGTTTTGTTTTTTATTTAATTTTTATAAGATGAACAAAGAATTAAAGTTAACAATAACGGTAGATAATCGACAAGATATTGAGTTATTTGAGTTTGCTAATGCAATGTCGGCTTTAAATAATCAATATTATAGTTTTTTAAATGCCGAAAATAACAAAAAAAATAGGCAAGATCAAAAACTTTTGATTAAAAAAATATCTCATGGTAGCGTAATAATCGATTTAATAGAAAAAGCCACTCCGCTATTGCCAGCAATATATCCAACGATTTTTGAATTTACAAATTATGTCTGCACAACCATAGACTATTTGATAGAAGAAAAAAAAGACAAACCCTATAAATACACGATTTTTGATTTTAAAAATTTTAAAAGCCTACTCGAATTAACAGCAAATTGTTCTGGTAACAAAATTAATTTTAACATTAATTTTGGTAAGCAAATTATCAATAAAACTTACGATTACAAAGATGCTTCTACTGCTCAAAATCGTATAGACAGAGAAATTAAAAATCTTCAAGAAAGTGGCGACGGTTGTATCAAAGAAAATGTCGAATTAACTCTTTATCAGGCAAGAAATAGTAATTTTTCTAATTCTAATGTAGGAAATTTAGGTGTGATAAAAGAAATATCAGGCAAGCCAAAGGTATTATCTTTTGCCAATGACAAAGTAAAATATGCCATTACAAAACAAGAAGATAATCCTTTTAATTTTACTTACAATGTAGATATCGAAGTTATTTTAAAAGACGAAATATCTGGCTATTTAGATGATAAAAACATTAAAGAATATCATATTTTAAAATATCACGGACCCATAAATAATGAAGATTTATTTGATAACAACACTTAATACAAAATGTCAAAAAAATTACACATCAAAACCTACGGTTGCCAAATGAATGTCTACGATTCTGATCGTATGCAAGATCTAATGCTAGCTTGTGGTTATCAACTCACCGACACCCCCGAAGGTGCCGATATGGTTATCATCAACACTTGCCACATCCGAGAAAAGGCTTCTGAAAAGTTATTTTCTGATCTTGGCAGGCTTAGGCCATTTAAGCAACAAAAACAGCAACAAGGTAGCGAAATGATTGTGGCGGTTGCTGGTTGTGTGGCACAAGCCGAAGGCGAAGAAATTTTTAAACGATCGCAAGTGGTTGATATTGTGGTGGGGCCCGAAAGCTATCAAACTTTGCCCGATTTGGTTGGCAAAGTGCAAAGAGAGAAAAAAAAGCAACTAAACCTAAATTTTTCGCCAAATCAAAAATTCGATTCGCTCACTTTATTGTCGCAAAAAACTGGTCAAACTAGTGCTTTTATTAGTGTGCAAGAGGGTTGCGACAAGTTTTGCACTTTTTGTGTGGTGCCTTACACAAGAGGTGCCGAATATTCTCGCTCGGTCAACCAAGTGCTTGATGAGGTGAAAAAGCTGGTTGATGGCGGTAGTCAAGAAATTTATTTATTGGGCCAAAATGTTAATGCCTATCACGGCCTAAACCCCGATGGCAGTTCTTGTTCTTTGGCTTCGTTAATTGATAAGATAGCCCAAATAGATGCGGTTAAGCGAATTCGCTACACCACTTCGCACCCCAAAGATATGTTAGATGATCTAATCGAAGCTCACGGCAACATTGCCAAATTAATGCCGTTTTTGCATTTGCCAGTGCAGTCGGGCTCAAATGCAGTGTTAAAAATGATGAACCGCAAGCATACTCGGCAAGATTATTTTAAAATTATTGAAAAAATCAAAAAATCTTGCCCAAAAATCGGGCTTTCTTCTGATTTTATTGTGGGTTTCCCAGGCGAAACAGAAGAAGATTTTTTACAAACAATTGATTTAGTAAAACAAGTTAAATTTACTCAATGTTATTCGTTTAAATATTCAAAACGGCCCGGCACCCCGGCATCTGAATTGTTAAACCAAATACCAGAAGAAACAAAAGAAGAAAGATTGCAAATTTTACAAACCTTGCTAAACGAACAACAACTCGAATTTAACCAGCAATTTCAAGATAAAACTGTGAATGTTTTGTTTGAAAAAACCGCTCCAAAATCGCAAAAGCAACAGCCCAACACCCAAATTTGGGGCAAAAGCGAGTGGCTTCAATCGGTGGTGGTTGAGCTAGAAAATCAGCAACCGCCCGAGAGTTATTTTAATAAAATTTTGCCTGTCAAAATAGTCAAGTCAAGGCCAAGCAGTTTAATTGGCAAGTTGTTGTAGTTTTTTGTATGTTATGGTAAAAAAACTCTACATCACAGGGGCGGGTGCTAGCAAAGATCTAAACCAAAACAACCTGCTGGGTTTCGAACTTTTAGACCAAATAAAAAACCACCGATTTTACATTTATTACTGGCTAATCGCCATGGTGGTTGCTCGGGTGGCAAAAAATTTATTTCCAGATGAATTTTTTATTTTACGAGATACAGATGTAGCCGATATCATAGCAAGTTTTTTAAAAGAAAATAAAAAAAACACTTCTTTTGCTAGTTCTTTGGAAGCGTCAACATCAATTAATGAATTTATAAATAAATTATCAAAAGAAGGATTTATTCGTATTAATGATGTTAATAAAAGATCTTCGATATCGCAAGAAAGCATAAAATGTTTATTAGGTGAAGGTATAATTTTTAAAAAAAAATTTACAAATTTTGAAGATCAAGAATATTTTCAAACAGCAATTTATCATATTACAAATTTTCATATAAGTCAGTTTTATCAATACGAAAATTATAAAGGTAAAGGAATGATTCAGCCAGATGAATTTAAATCAGCTTTAGATTTTATTTTAAAGTATATTTTTGAAGACGATTGCGAATCCACAGTAAAACATTTAAAAAAACAAGTTATTTGTGGCATTGCTTTGTCTTTTATTGTGCAAGATTTTAGCAGTGATAACAATTCTATTGATAATATTATTAATTTTTTGGAATCTTTGAGTTTTTATAATGATGATTATGCAGAAAGATATAGCTTGCCAAAAATAGAAGAAATCAAAAATTTTGCAGTTTTATTAGTGCAAGATTTAATTGGAGTAGCTGGTAATTGTTATGGTCATAGAGAGAGTAAAGATTATAGAGAACATCTGTATAAAAGTTTTTTTTCGAAAAAGTTGGAAGAACTAAAATTTATAGACAAAAATATTGAGTTTATAAATTTTAATTATGATCCATCTTTATTTAGATATTTCAGTCAAAAACTAAATGGAGATTTTATAGGATCGCAAGATAGAAAACAAGCTTTAGAAAAACTAAAAGAAAAGATACAAAAATCCCATATTTATGGAAAGATCAGTGTCACTTATCCTACCAATAAAGATAGTTGTAGTTATTTACCTTTTTTTGCGAATTGTTTTTCTTTTATTTTTTCTAAAAAAATACCAAAAATAAGACAAAAAGAAATCTCCTTGATTCGCACAAAGCCAACAGAAGCTCAAATAAAAGAGAATTTTGAAAAAATAACAACCAGTGATGAAATTTATATTTTAGGGTTTGGTTTTGATGAATATAATCTGCAAAATATTGGCATTTCTGCCAGTGATAATTTAGAGCAAATAAGAAAAAAAACGGTTTATGCCACCAATTTTGGCGATTTACCAAGAATTCGGCTGGCATTAGAAAGAATTTTTGCAGTAAAACTCTATAAAGAAAGCGAATCGCAAGAAAAAGACGGTAAAAAACATAGTTTTTGGCGGTCAAGAGACAACAAAACCAACAAAAGAAACAACAATGTTTTTGTTTCTACAAAGCCAGTTTATCGAGCTTTAAGCGAAGATTTTTTAGCATAAATTATATCATTTCCACTAATTAAAACCACACTTCGATCTAAATTTTCACTGTGTTTAGTGCGGGAAATTCAGATCGAATGCAGTGCAAAATTCCCCTTTTTTAGAAGGGGTGGCGGGCGAAGCCCGACGGGGTAGTGTTGGTAACTAGAACTCGATCTGAATTCCCCTTCTGTAGAAGGGGTGGCACGAAGTGCCGGGGTAGTGTCGGCAACCCACGGTAGGATCTTTGTTCGAAAAAACATCGGCGATCGGCTCCCGACACTACCCCGTCGACCTTCGGTCGCCACCCCTTCTAAAAAAGGGGAATTTTGCACTGCATTCGATCTGAATTTCCTGCACCAAAAGCAGCGGGAATTTAGATCGAAGTGTGGTTTTAATTAGTGAAAATGGCATTAGTTATGCCAAGTTTTTTCAAATATTTTTTATGACTATTCTTAGAATTTTATTAAATAACCATCTAAACCATAATATATCTAGTTTGGCTGGCATTACAAAAAACGATATAATTTTTTTTGTAGAAGCTAAAGATCAATACACCAATCCCAAACATCACCAAAAAAAAATCGCTTTTTTGTTGTCTGCAATGCGATGTTTTGCCTACGAATTAGAGCAAAAAGCTTGGCAAGTGGTTTATATTAAGTTAAACGATGCTCATAACAGTGGCAATTTGTGCCTTGAAATCGTTAAAGCCTACCAAAAATTTGAGTGCCACAAGGCCGTCATTACTATGCCCTCTAACTATCAACTAAACGAAGATCTAGAAAAATTGCCTATTAACCTTGACATTTTAGAAGACACCAGCTTTTTGGCAAGCAAAAAGTTTTTTCAAGACTGGGAAAAAACCAAAAAACAACCAAGAATGGAGTTTTTTTATCGAGAAATGCGAGTAAAGCACCATATTTTAATGCAAAACAACAAACCTATCGGTGGCAAATGGAACTACGATAAAGAAAATAGAAAATTTCCTAAACATCAAATTAATTTACCTCCTCTGCCCAAAATTGCTTTAAACAACATTACCAAAGAAGTTTTAGAGCTCACCAAAGAGCATTTTGGCGATCATTTTGGCGATTTATTGCCTTTTGATTTTGCCACCACCAGAAAAGATGCCTTGGTTTTACTGCACGATTTTATTAACCATCGCTTGGCTTTTTTTGGCGATTACCAAGATGCTATGATAAGCGATCAGCCTTATTTATATCATAGTGTGTTAAGCCATTATCTCAATGTTGGCTTACTTAATGCTCGTGAATGCCTAAAATTAGCCGAAGAATTTTTGCAGAAAAACCCAAACAGTTTAAATGCGGTTGAAGGATTCGTCAGGCAAATATTGGGCTGGCGAGAATATATAAATGGCATTTATTGGCTTAAAATGCCGCAATATGCTAGCCAAAATTTTTTGCAAGCCAAAAATAAACTGCCACAATTTTATTGGCATGGCAAAACCAAGCTAAATTGCCTTGCTTTGTGTGTAGAGCAAACCAAAAAATATGCTTATGCTCATCATATTCAGCGGTTGATGGTTTTGGGTAATTTTGCTTTACTTGTAGGTGTTGATCCTCAAGAATTAAACGAGTGGTATTTGCTTGTTTATGCCGATGCTTGGCAATGGGTAGAAATGCCTAATGTGAGCGGAATGGTGCTATTTGCCGATGGTGGCTACCTTGCCAGCAAGCCTTATATTGCTAGTGGATCTTATATTAATAAAATGTCGAACTATTGCCAAAAATGTAGCTACAATTCACAAGAAAAAACTGGCGAAACAGCTTGCCCTTTTAATTATTTATATTGGAATTTTTTACTCAAACACCAAGATAAATTAAAGCGAAATCAAAGATTAAGCATTCCCTATAGCCAACTCAACAAAATGAGTGATTTACAGCAAAAACAAATTATTGCCGATAGCGATAATTTTTTGAAAAATTTATAATACCATTTCTCGTCTTTAAATGCATAAAAAACAAAATCATTTTTAATTTTAAATTTAATTTAAAATTAAAAAATATAAAGTTATTTATGCATTTAAAGACGAGAAATGGTATTATACTAGTTGTGTGGAGTTTTGCTTTATCGCAAAAAATAAAAATGAGATTATTTTAAAAATCTGCTACCAGGTTTGATGGCGGGTAGGTCTTGTAAGTGAGGAGGAATATTGTTGCTTTCAAAAGTTGTTACTTCAATTTCTAATAAAGAATATAAAGGGGAGGGAAGGGTTTGATTTTTTGCTCTACGATCAATTAAACAGCCAATCGCCACAACTTTTGCTTGATGGCTTTCTATTAAAGCAATTGTTTCAAGAGTTGATTTTCCGGTGGTAATAACATCTTCAATTACAATAACAGGTTGATTTGGTTGTAAAGAAAAACCTCTTCTTAGTTCAAAAACACCATTAACTCTTTCGCAAAACATTGCTGTAGAATGAAGATGCTTGGCGGTTTCAAAGCCCACCACCACTCCGCCCATTGCTGGCGAAACTACCGCAATATTTTGTGGTAAAATGTTGTTTAAAGCTAAGTTGGTTAGAATTTTTTTTGCTAATTGTTGGCAAATTTTTTCTGCTAAATGAGGATGCATCAAAACTTTGGCAGATTGCAGGTAGGTGTCAGAATGTAAACCAGAAGATAAAATAAAATGACCTTTTAATATTGCTTGACAAGAATAAAAGATATCTAGTATTTCTTGATTATTTTGCAAAGTATTTTCTGACATAAAAAAAATGAAACAAGGGGTGTTTTGAACCCCTTGTTTGAGTTGTTTGTTGATTTTATTTTGAACCGCAAACAGCAAGCTTTTTCTTTACTTTTAGCCTTAATGTTTGAGCAGTAGTAGAAAGTTTATTAAAGTGAAAGTTGACCAAAAAATTGTCGATATCGCCATATTTGTTGATAGTTCTTAAAGTTGAGGTTGCCACAGATAATTTAATATCAACACCTAGTGCTTTGCTAGGAAAAGACATTTGTTTAAGATTAGGCAAAAATCTTCTTCGATTTTTGCGATTAGAGTGAGAAACAGTGTTACCACTTTGTGGTTTAACTGAAAGAATTTGACAAATTTTTGACATATAAGTTTGATATTGCTATATTTTTTTAACTAAGAAGAACTATTGGCAATCTTTACTACTTTGACCAGTTATTGCATTATAAATGCTAGGGGCACCAAAAATTGTTGCCACTGCCAAAGCAACACCAATCATTATTTTTATATCTATTTTGCCTAATAAAAAGCCAGCACCAGTTGCCATAACCATAATTGCGGCAATAATTTTTGCTGGAGTGCCATTTAATATTGATCTAGCATTGCAAAGAACCTTTGCAATGGAACTGTCATTTACGATCGTCGGGGTTGCTGTCTGAATGCCCTGTGCATTTGCAAAAAAAGGAGACAACAAAGAAATGCTAAAAACTAAAAAAAAGAAATAGTTTTTAACTTTAAAAAAAATGTTTAACATAAAAATGATAATTTAAATTAATAATTGCCTAACACTTTAAACTCAAAAAAATTAATTGTCAATTTTTTTTTAACAAATTTTTTGTATTATTTTTAATTTATCTTGTTGCTTTTAAGAAAGAACACAAATATCATTAGCGACAAATCATAGCAACATCAAAATTAATATTTATGAAAACTAATGCAAACTCCATTAAAATAGGCAATGTTCTTGAATTTCAGGGGCAGTTATGGAAAGTGTTAAAAAGAGAACATGTTAAGCCTGGCAAGGGCGGTGCCTATATTCAAATTGAAATGAAAAACATTCAAACTGGCAACAAAACCAACACCAGATTTGCATCAAGTGAAGATGTTGAAGTTGCTTTCGTTGAGCAAAAAAACTTGTTGTTTCAATATTTTGAGCAAAATAATTTAGTGGCCATGGATATGGAAAGCTTTGAAACCTTTGAGTTTGTCAAAAATATTGTTGGCGAGGCTTTGCCTTTTTTAACAGAAGGTATGAATATTAGGGTTGAATATTGCAATCAAAAACCCATTAGCATCTTTTTGCCAGAACAGGTTAATGCCATCATTGCCCAAGCTGATGCCGTGGTTAAAGGTCAAACTGCCGCTTCTTCTTATAAACCAGCTATTTTAGAAAATGGCATAAAAATTATGGTGCCTCCTTTTATCGAATCTGGCGAAGAAGTTATTGTTAACACCACAGATTTTACTTATGTTAGCAGAGCCAAATCATAATTATTTGTTCTATAAAATGAATGGTCTTGATAATGATTTTATTATTCTCGATAACCGTGCCAATAATTATGATTTTTTATATCAACAAATTGGCAAATTTTGCCAAAAATTGTGCTATCGCAAAAACATTGGTTGCGATCAATTAATTATTTTGCAAAATAGCCAAGTTGCCGATGTTGCAATCAATATTTTCAATCAAGATGGCTCAAAATCTGGTGCCTGTGGCAATGCCACTAGGTGTGTGGCATCTTTAATTTTTGCAACACAAACTCCAAAAAAGCAAACCATAACCATTGCGGTGGGTGAAAAAATCTTGTCTTGTCAAAAAATAGATAGCCAAAATATAGCAGTTAATATGGGGCAGGCCACCATATTGCACCAAAATTTAATTTTACAGCAACTTAACTTTATGGCAATTGATGTTGGCAACCCGCATGCGATTTGCTTTGTTAAACAACCTTTGCCTGACAAGTTATTTTATGAAATCGGTCCTACAATAGAAAATAATTTGCAATATTTTCCACATAAAACCAATGTTGAATTTGCTCAAGTTATTAATCGCAACACCATTGCTGTGCGAGTTTGGGAAAGAGGAGTGGGCGAAACTTCTGCCTGTGGCTCGGGGGCTTGTGCGGTGGCGGTGGCTGGTATTGTGCAAAAATTAGTTGACAACACTGAAATTAACATTATTTTCTCTGGCGGTGAGTTAAAAATTCATTGGCAAAATCAGCAAAACATTATTATGACGGGCGGTTTTCAAAAAATCTTTACTGGTAATTTTGAGGCAAGTTTTTTTGTTTAACAACAGTATAGCGAATGCTTGACAAAATAATATCTAGTTTTATAATTTGTCGCATATTTTTTACAAACCTTAAATACTTTTGTGCTGAATTTTTTTAAAAAATACACCATCATTTTTTTGTCTGCCTTGTTGTTGGCGCTTTCTTCTTGTGAAAGCAGAATTGGCAGTTGCACAGATGATCCAGGAGAGGGTAGCATTAGTGCTTCTGCAAAGCCTAGCAATATTTTTTCTAACAACTCACAAGATTTATGGCAAACCCAACTTGCCGATTGGCAAGAAACCCCATATTATACTAACGGTCAAGACATCACGGTAGCTATTGGCACAGGAAGTTACGGATCTGTCGATGCTCATCGCGGGCAATCGGGTCGAGTAACTCATCCTTGTAATATTTGTTCAAAAATTGTCAAATATGCTAGTAATGGCAAAATAGAGTATCAAACCCCAAACTGCATTTGTGGCCCAAAAATTTATGGCCCACCTAATCAATTGACCCAATCTTTTCAATACAATCCTAACGGTAGAGAACAATTTCGTGCCATCGAAACCATTCAACCACAATGCGAAATAATGCCTGGTTATTTAGAGCAAGCGCACTATGGCATAGTTGAACAATCAGAAAGAGTTAAGTGTGAAAAGTCCGCAACATCTAAAATAATCTCAATTCAAGATAAAAAGGTTGTAAGTCAAGTTCCTTCTAATCCAATAAATTTAAGTTCACAATATTACACCTGCATTCCGATGGAATGGGCACTTAATTTGGGATCTGGTCACCCAAATTTTACAAGCAATTCGAGTATTCAATCTTTTTTACACAATAACAGTATTTTGTCAGATAGTTCAGGTATAGAAAAATATTATAGCAAAGCAACCTATTTGCTTACTGCCGATTTTAAAGATATTGTTGCTGATGTTGACGGTTCACCAAAATCGGGCTACGAAATTGTGCATTTTCCTGTCGACTACTATGAAAAAGAATTAAGCCAAACAGAATCAGATAAAGCCAAAATAACTCAACTTAAAGATGTTAATTATCATCAAGTAAACAATTGCAATGCTTCTAATGGTTTAAGTTTATATCTTGGTTTGTTTCCGCCAAATTCTGATATGCCAGGATATAATAATAAAATTTATGCTTATCATCTCTATTCTTTTAATCAAATATGCAGATCTTATTACGGTGGCATTTGCAACAATGCCGTTACTGAATTTAAATTAAAAAGTGCATCAACTTCTACTTCTAGTGCAGTTGCTACCGTTGCTTCTGGTCCCGAAGTTTTACCAAAATTTTTTTCAGCAAACAATGGGTCTATACCAGCTGGATATAAAATAAAATTTAAAGTTTATGATAATTATTATACCGACAACAATTCGGACGATGGATATCTTATTAATATCACAAGTGGCATACAAACCCAAAACACAGATAATCAACAGCAAGACGAAGGCATTATTGGTAATGTAAAAAATAAAATAGATAGCATTTTTATTGGGTCTCAAAGTTATAATTTTCAAGCTTCTCACATTAATTATGCCTCTCTGTTTTTTTCTTCTGCCTATGCATCTAATGCACCGCAAACAGAGCAAGAAAAAATTGATGAAATCATGGAATCTGCCAAAAAAAGCGGTCTAATCCGAGCAACTTATGAAAATTTTACTAGAAAAAATCAACTTCTTATTAGATTGGTGATGAGTTTGTTTTTGTTGTTTTATGCTGTGAGTTATTTAATGGGTTTATCAGAAATGAATCAAAAAGAATTGGTGGTGAGAGTTTTTAAAATTGCTATTGTTTTTGCCTTTCTTGATCCTGCTTTAGTTGGAATAGTTAAAGGAGATAATGGTCAATACACCGCCCCCCCTGATGGTTATGATTCAAGCGATTATTCTTATAGCAGTAAAGATTATGCAACACTTGGCTTTTTATTGTATCAAAAATATGTGGTAAATTTTGTTTTGGATGGCTTAAATACATTAATAAATATTGTTTCTGGCTTCTGTAAAACAGTAATGGATAGTTTCACTGCAAACGATGGTGCAAATGCTTTACAAATAGAGGGTATATCGTTTAGTCAAAATGTTAATTTTGCCTATTTCGATAAAATTTTAGAAAGCATATTTAATATTAAAACAGTTGGTAGCATTATTAGTGCTTTTTTTACAAAACTTGTAGTAGGAGCATTCCTGTTGGTGGTGTTTTTATATTTTTTAGTCAAAACAATCTTTAAGTTATTGATAACCTATATTTTAAATTGGTTGCAAATTATTTTGGCTTTAAGTTTGGGGCCAATTTTCTTTTTGTTTTTGCTATTTTCAAGAACTAAAAGTTTTTTTACAAAATGGTTAGCATTTATTTTTGCAAGAGGTTTAGATATTGTCATTCTTTTGGCTCTTACTTTTCCATTTTTGTCAGTAATTTATAATGATTTATTGCAATTAATTGGTCAGCCAGCTTGTTTAAGAGCTATTGGCCCTTCTTTTTTAAGAATAGGTGTTTGGTTTCAAGGCGATTCTGTCAATGATAATCTTAATAACTTTTTTGGTTATATGTTTGCATTGGCAAGAGATATTGCTTTGGTTTATATGGTGAACCTAATTGCTTCTTATGCTCCAAAAATTTCTGGCAAAATTATTAACATTGCAGAACAACAAAATATGGCAGAAATGTCTACAGGAGCAACTAAAATTGCTAACATAACTACTTCTGAAGCTTTAAAAGCTATGGCTTATTCTTTTAAATTTGCTAACCAATCTTATGTTGGTGGTATGACCAAATCTTATCTAAAACAAGGTGCCCTTGGAGCAAGTGATTTTATTGGTGCAACTCGATTTGCAAAATTTGCCAAAAATACTGCGGTAAACACTGCTCAACTTGCCAAAAATACTGCGGTAAACACTGCTCAACAAGCTTTTAAAGGCTTTACCGATGTTGTTAATACTAAAAATGCCAAAACTGCAGGAACAAAAATATTTGATACCGCTTTTGGCACAAATTTTAGCAAGCAAAGAGTCGATGCTTCTGCTGATGTTGCTGGTGCCACTGGTGGTGCTCCTGCCACTGGTGGTGCTCCTGCTACTGGTGGTGCTCCTGCCACTGGTGGTGCTGGTGGCATTCCTACTCGCGGTCTTGCTGGTGGCGGTGGCGATGTTCCTGCTTCTGCTGACGGTTCTCTCGACATACCATCAGAGTCACCTGCAGGGAATATTCCTATGTTTTCTCCTATAAAATCGCTTGTTGCTCCTCCCGCTCCTGCTGGCGGTGCTGTTGGCGACACTTCTGCTGTTACTGACACTGATGCTGCCGCTGCCGCTGCCGCTGTCAATGCCTTGAATAGCAGAATTGACAAACTGCCATCGCTACGAAAACAAGTAGATACAGGTGCAGGAGTGGGGCTGGATGACTCAGATTCTACTTTAAAAGATAGATTAGACTTATTGAAGGCAAAATCTAGAAAAATATATAAAGATTTATCGGAACATCGAACCTTGTCGCCACAACAAAAAGAAGAACTAATTGAAAATTTAAGAACTAAAATATCCACTCTAGCGAAAGAAGTTATCGGAGAGGATGGAACAGATAGTGATAAACAATTATTACAAAAATTAACAGACAGCGAAGAATATGTAATGAAACAATTTATTGGAGCTAAATCTGAAGGTGGCGGTTCTTCTGGTTTTGCTGGTGCTAGTGCTGAGGGTGCTCCTTCTTCTGATGCTGCTCGTGATGTTAATGTTGTTGGTCATGCTGTTGCTGACGGTCCACCAACTGATACAATTCAAACAATTATCCCTGCTGGACAGCCGGTTCCTGATAATGGTGCTGGTGTTTGGGGACCTGGGGATAAGGAAGTAGAAAAAAGAACGGGGTATTCTTTTCAAAAAAAAGAAATACATAGTTCCGCACCTCCACCAAATTATTTACCTGTGCAACAAAATACAGAAAAACCAGCCAATGACCAATTTAAACCTGGATTTTTGACTAAAATAAAATCAACTTTGCAAGGCGGTTTAGAATACTTAAAACGAGAAATCGCCAACGATCTTTCACTAAATAAGGTTTTAGATCTCTTTATAGAATCTCAAGACAAAACATTAAGAGATTTAAATTCGCAATTTGGTCAATCAGGTGAAGAATCAAATATAGAAAAAGAATTGCAAAAAGCTTTTGAAAAATTTAAACAAGATTTCACCAGCACACAAACAACAGCTTCTCAATTTATCCAAACTACACAAAGCACTCAATATCAGCAAGAAGTAGAACGATTAAAAACCGATATCACAAGTAATCAACTCAAACCAGAGCAAAAAGATAAACTTATAGCATTAGCAACACAAAACAATCAAAAAGATTTGGCAGAAAAACTACAAAATAACTCAAAAACATTAACAACACCACAAAAAGAACAACTTATAAAATTAGTTCAACAAGATTTATTTACAAAACAAGAGTCTCAACTTGTGCCAAAAATTACTAAAGCAATAATTGCTAACGATAACCAGCCTATCGTATCAGAACTAACAAAAAAACAAGTGTTTCAACAGGTTGCCGATGAACTAAAGCCATCAAACACAACACAAGAAACAACAAAACAAGAAGTATTAGAAAAATTCGCAACTCAGCTAGATGATAAAACTTTAGATTCTACAACAAAAACAAGTATCGCACAATTAAAAACAGAACTGCAAAAAGCAAATAATGCTACGGCACAACAACAGCAAATCTTAGTGAAGTTTTTGGCTAAAAAAGATATACCGCAACAAGCCAAAGATGCGGTGTTGCAAATATTAGAATCAACTGAAACAAAAGATTCTCTTCAACAACAAGAAGAAAGAAGAAATTTCTTTAACGAAATAAAAAGAGAACTAACAAAAGAAGAAGTGTTTAAGAAGGTTGCCGATAAATTACAGCCATTAAAAATAATACAAGAAGAAACAAAACAAGAAGTATTAACAGGATTGATAACTAAACTAGATGAAAAAACCTTAGATCCTGCAACAAAACAAATTATCACAGAATTAAAAACAGAACTACAAAAAGCAACCAGTGCCCCAGCACAACAGCAAATCTTAGTGAAGTTTTTGGCTAAAAAAGATATACCGCAACAAGCCAAAGATGAGGTGTTGCAAATATTAGAATCAACTGAAACAAAAGATTCTCCTCAACAGCAAGCAAGACAAGATTTTATCAACGAAGTAAAAATCGCAACACTTACCACTCAATTACAAGATATAAACATCAATACTTCAACAAAACAGCAAGTATTGGCGCAGTTTTTGGCTAAACAATCACCAAAAATTCAACAACAAGCATTAGAAAATCTAGAATTAACAGAAAAAGAAGATTCCTTAACAACTCAACAACAAGAAGAAAGAAGAAATTTCTTTAATGAAGTAAAGAAAGAACTAACAAAAGAACAAGTGTTTCAGCAAGTTGCCGATAAATTACAGCCATTAAAAATAATACAAGAAGAAACAAAACAAGAAGTATTAGAAAAATTTGTAAATCATAAACTAGACGAAAAAACCCCAGATTATGCAATAATAGAGCCAATTATCAAACAATTAAAACAAGAACTACAAACAACAACCAGTGCCCCAGCACAACAGCAAATCTTAGTGAAGTTTTTGGCTAAACAATCACCAAAAATTCAACAACAAGTATTAGAAAATCTAGAATTAACAGTAAAAGAAGATTCCTTAACAGAACAACAACAAGAAGAAAGAAGAAATTTCTTTAACGAAGTAAAGAAAGAAACAACAAAACAAGAAGTATTAGAAAAATTTGTAAATCATAAACTAGACGAAAAAACCCCAGATTATGCAATAATAGAGCCAAGTATCAAACAATTAAAAACAGAACTACAAAAAGCAACCAGTGCCCCAGCACAACAGCAAATCTTAGTGAAGTTTTTGGCTAAAAAAGATATACCGCAACAAGCCAAAGATGAGGTGTTGCAAATATTAGAATCAACTGAAACAAAAGATTCTCCTCAACAGCAAGCAAGACAAGATTTTATCAACGAAGTAAAAATCGCAACACTTACCACTCAATTACAAGATATAAACATCAATACTTCAACAAAACAGCAAGTATTGGCGCAGTTTTTGGCAAATAGAACGAACTCTTCTATAACAGCAGAAGTAGAAACAGTCTTGCAAAAAATAAAAAAAGAAGAGAAAGAAGAAGAGATAAAATCGCCACCAGAACAAGAAAGAACTGATTTTGTTAGAAAAATAGAAGAACAATCTGATGCAATAAAAACTTTTGCTCAACATCATAATCCAGAACCAGAATCTGGCAAAATTTCGCAAGAAGAAATAGAAACACTTAAACAAAGCGAAGTTTCGAAAGTTCTAGGTATAAAAGCTGAAGATCTGGAATATTTAACAGATAGAGCGGGTAGTGATAGTGAAGTTGATAAAATATTGAAGGACTTTTCTCTTTATGTGAATGATGATGATGATTATTTTAAACAAACACTGTCAAAAATAAGCACACAAGATAAACAAAAATTGCAAGATGATGCTGAAAAAACAGTACAATTTTTAACAGAAATTTCACAAGAGCCATCATCGGTAGAAACAGGTTCGCAAGTTGATTTATCAATATCTGTAGAAAGCATTGAGACACAGAAAAAAACCTTTGATGCTGTTTTAAAGTTGCTTGGTGTAAAATACAAATCCGATAGAGATAAATATTCATCTATAATTTTTTCAACAGCAGATTTAAATCTTTCTATGACTGATAAAATAGAAAAAATGTATACTAATTTAGAAAAACCTTTAGATAAATTGAGAAAATACGATGATCTGCTTGAAAAGATACTTACAGCAATAAATGATGATCTTGAAAAGACAACAAAGACAGTGGGGGAGACGACAGAAAAAAATCAATTACAAATATTAAAAAATAAAAACACAATTCAAAAATTAAAAAATAGAAAAAAATCTCTTAAATCTCTGTTTGCTAGAATAAAAAAAGCTATAACCCAATCATAAAAAGCCATCAATATGCTTCGTTTCATTTTAGTTTTCATTTTTAGCTTATTGGTAGGAAAAGCACTGCATATTTTTTTTTCAAAAAACTATGCAGGTGAAAAAAAAGCAGAATATGTGGTTTTTTATATTAAACAAGAAAAAGGAGCCATTGGTTGTTATAGTAAACAAAAATATCAACAAGTTGTTGATGCCTATCAAAAACAAGATTTAGAGCAAATTAATTTTTATTTAAAACAAAAAGAATGTTTTTTATATGAAAAAAATTATAAATTATCTGCCTTAGACAATATTTGTCAAAACAATAATCCAAACGAAATAGCCGAATTTAATGTACCGCACTTGTTATTAAAAAAAATTTATTTACCGTGTTTTGCCATTGCGAGATAATGTATAATACCAATTACATAAATAAATACCACACTTCGATCTAAATTCCCCTTCCTTTGGTACAGGGAATTTTGCACCGCACTCGCCAAGGTAAATTTAATATAATTTTTTAAGAATTGGCAGTAGCAAAAAATAAGGCAAGATGTTGAGAAATTTTAGTAACACAGTAAATTTTTTGGGAAAGTGAATTTCGAATTGCTTTTTCTGTAAACCGCAAAAAATATGCTCGGCCGCCATTTTGGCAGAAATAATATGTGGCATAGCAAAATTGTTTTTAGCGGTGAGTTTGCTTTCTACAAAACCCGGATTTATCAGCGAGAGATGCACAGAATTTGCCAACAATTCTGCATAAAAGCCTTGGCACAAATTAATTAACCCAGCTTTACTTGCACCATAGGCACCAGATTGAGGCATACCAAAATAGCCTGCCACACTGGCAACAACTGCTAAATGCCCGTGTTTTTGTTTAAGCATTTGCTTGCCTACCGCTTCAAAAAAATAAATTGCTCCAAGCAAATTGGTGTCGATAATTTGTTTAGCTTCTTCTCTTGAAAAATTGCTTAAACTTGTTGGCTGATAAATGCCAGAAGCAAAAATTGCCAAATCGAGTTGATGAAAATTTTCTATCACTTTAGCAAAAGCTAAATCAAAACTCACCACATCGGCAACATCGCATTTTATTATTTCGACTGTATTGTTGAGTTTTAATAATTGCAATTGCTGTTGCAACAACAAAAGCTCTTGTTGATTTCGGGCAGATAAACAAAGATTATAGCCTTCGCTGTAAAGTTTAATGGCAAGCTCTTTGCCAATGCCACTGCTACAGCCAATTATCCAGCAGTTTTTGTTGTTATACATAGTTTTATTTCAAAGCAATGCCCCATTTTTTGGAGAGATATTTGTTGATAGTGTCGATTTCTTCGGTTTTTAAGGCTCGGTCGAAGACTAAAACTTCGCCGACGTAGCCATTAAAATAGTCGTAATAAT
>Ga0247831_1001091_pt1 | contig 54513 bp, 81 predicted proteins | sample LaCruzMarch2015__9_FD_192406 | JGI IMG/M metagenome (GOLD analysis project Ga0247831, IMG submission 192406) | Freshwater microbial communities from meromictic Lake La Cruz, Castile-La Mancha, Spain - LaCruzMarch2015_1m | ecosystem: Environmental > Aquatic > Freshwater > Lake | place: Spain...
CAATCGGTTACTAGATTGGTTACTAGTACTGAGTGTTGGTACAACCTGTTAATAGAGATCGATTACCTGATACACATAACAACAGGTAGTAAGTATGTAGATGAGATGACAACAGATCAATAGTTAGTTGCTACCTGATAACAAGTGGCTGGAGTTGCTGACAGGCTGGTGGTATGCACACAGGCAATCTGATTCAGAATGCAGTAGCCGAAGTTGCATCGTTGCATCGTCACCAAGATTGTCATCAGATCATTGGTACAACCTGATAACAACGCATGTGTTTACACATTCACACCTGATTAGTAGTCAGGTGATGATGTAAACATGATGAAAATAAGTTGACCCCCCCATCATTAACGCGCTCACCCGCATGGCTCGGCCAAGTGTCAGCCACGGTTGAGAGGTCAGGATGAAGGCAGTAGCCGAACGCCCTTGTCAATGTTGCATTTTGCGTGGGCTAACTTGACATTTTCGAGGGTATCGTCCCCACCAAGGGCTAAGGGCACCACATGGTCAAGATGTGGGTATGTTTCCCAGCCAGGTTGCCCTTGACTGTGAGGGGCGGTGAAGTCAACTGGGATATTGCAGAGGTAGCAATTAAGACCATCACGCTCAATAACTTGACTTCGTGTATATGATCGGTGTTTTCCGCCCTTTACACGGTTCTTGTTGCTGCTTATCCCTCTTTTATGAGGATTCTTCTTGTAGTACTCTTTCTCTTTAGCCTTGTACGTGGGGTCACTAGCCCATTTGACACGGACGTACTCAGCAGCCACAGCCTTGCAAGGCGCACAAGCCACTCGATTGTTTCTACGACAGCGATCGTAATCGCCAATTACTGTTCCGTGTTGAGCACTTAAACGTATCTTTTCTTGTTCTCGTATGTATTTTTTGATTAATTTTGTTAATTTACGAATTAAAGCAGCCCGTTGACGTTCTTCTCGTTGTTTTTGCTCTAGTTCCTTGCGTTGAGCAGCCGCTGCCCTCTTCTTCTCATTAGCCTCTTGAAAATTCTTTATTCCAGCATTGATAAACTTAGTGAGGTCTTGAGTCTGTTTTTCCACAGAAGAAGTGTACCTCCCCTAAATCACAAGATTTCACCTCTATGTTCTGACACAGTAGCCAAAAGGTGCAAAAATAGCCACATGACGAGCAGACCAAAGCCACATACCACGCTAGTATCTGGTGCTCAGTTCCAGGGCTTCCTTACACCAGCAGCAGCGGGTGTGAACACACCTGAGCGCAAGGGTGAAGGATTACCAAAGACACCAGGTGATCATCGTGCAGCCATTGCCGCTGAGTTAGGTAACCATCCTAAGAAGATCGGCACCAACATGTTCTTGGCTGGATTAGGCCACATGGGAGTCTCTACCAACAATAAGAACTTAGCCCACATTGCAGGGCTTATCGATTCTAACAATGCACAGTTCCACGATCTAGTAGGCCTCGCAAGAAAGACAGCGATCGGTGCTAAGCAGCGCAAGGTTGAAAAGAATCGCGGCATACAAAAGCAAGCAGACAAAGGACGTGGACGATGAGCAAGAACATGAAGAGGATGACACCGCCTAAAGATCTAGGCAAAGCGATGAAGGCTGGCTATCAGCCTATGTTCATGACTGGCCCAGAGATCAAAGAGCACTTCCCACCTCTTGAAGGTGACAAGAGGACAGTTCGGCTTCCACCTAACGAGAGAGCCAATCGCTACGACCACGGTGAGCGCAAAGAGAGCGATAGCGAACTATGGGATCGCAAACTAAAAGAATCCAAGCAGACGGGTGAAGAGCGCTTCGGAGAAATAAATTTTGCAATGGGAACACCTCAGAAGTACGGCATCTCACGTAAGAGCACACTGGCAGATAGAGCCAATCAATCTGGCATGCCTGGTCACATCGCGGTGCAGATTGGCAACGCAGAAACTCAAGGCCAGATACTAGGTGGTCACCACAGAGTGGCATTATCTGCAGAGCAGTTCAAAGATCACATCTTCCCTGTTAAGTATCACAGAAATCTTAATGAGGCTAAAGCAGATCCAGGGTACCGATGAGCAACCTGAACCCTGGTCAATTCACATTTGAAGAGTCTCCAAGCCCTCTGCCGTACGATAGTGCACGAGGCCCTGTTCAAAGACTTACCCTCCGCCACCCTGATGCAGGCACTCCCAATAAGTACGACACATACATTGCAGACACAGAGCAAAAAGTTTGGCGTGGACCTAGTGGAAGAAGTCTAAAAAAACCTAGAGTAGAAAAAGTACCAGGTGCAGGAGAGAACGCCGCTGGGTTTGTTGACTATGAACAAAACGGAGATCACTTAAAGGTTCATTACATGAAGACAGCGGAGCACTTACAAAAGAGCGGTGTTGCACAAAAAGCAATAGAGCAACTAGTGACCTCTAAGACTCCAAGAAGTGTTGACTTTGGAAAGTTAATGAATGAAGGCAGTGCAAAGATTATGCAAAAAACTCAGAGCAGTAACCCTGACATCACTGTTCAAGGGACTCCGTGGTACTGATGAGCAACTTGGGTCGTCAATGGAAGCAGTTGGACATGTACAAGACCGCCAAAGAGTTACGTGCTACAAGATTAGGTGATGTCGAGTCTGCAAAGATCTGGGATGCAGGAAGAACTCCTGCCCATGAGATTGAAAAGACAGTCATGGACCAGAAGTTAGGTGAGTCACGTAAGTCTGGACTCTACGACTCAATTGCAGCCCACGGCGTATCAAAGCCTGTCTACATCTCAAATGTAAAGCCTTCGGCTTACGAGAAGTCTTCGTTAACAAGTGTCATCAAGGATGTTAATCCAGCATACATACCGCCATCAGGCAATATCGTCATGGATGGACACCACAGAATTGCAGCCGCCCACGATATCGACCCTAACATGTTAATACCTGTGGAGCACGGATGAGCGCCCAAGAGCATATGAGCAACCTCAATCCTAAACAATTTCCGTATACACACTCCTACAGCAATGAAGGAGAAGAACCTTGGACTGAGCACACCATAGAGGCTCATCACAAAGGTGAACGAGTTGGGTTCATGACCTTTGGACACTCTGGTGGAGTGATTGATATTGGTGTAGATGTTAACCACCAACGTAAAGGTGTAGCCACAGGTATGTGGAACCACGCTCTATCTCTAGGAGGAACTACAGATAAAGCATCAGGGTCATACATTCCTCATGTGGAACACTCTGCACATCGAACTCATCAAGGTGAAGCCTGGGCTAAGTCAACAGGGAAGTCACACTACTTCCCACCAGAGGAGTTACATTGAGTCGACAAGAAGAGTTTGAGTCATCTCACATCGCTGCTCGTGAAATCGCCCCAGGTGATTATCTCGATCCATCAGTAAAGGTGCGTGTACACGCTGCACGTATGATCGGCTCTAACTTCACCGTGGCTCATAAGTTACGTGGCTCAAAGTCTCCAGGTATCACAGATTACAAACCAGATCAGATAGTCAAAGTTTGGCGGAAGAAGAAGAAGTGAGCGCCCAAGATAATCTCTCTCATGCACTATTCCACGGAACTATAGAGACACTAAAACCAGGAGACCTTGTAAAGCCCCGCCACAGTGGCGCTCACGCATGGGCAACTCCTAACCTACAAGATGCGGAGAAGCATACTCAAGATCGCATTAGTTCTGGATTGGGATTTGAGTCTGCAAGTAAGAATCCACATCACGGCAATATCTACGAGGTAGAGCCACTCATCTCAAGTGAAGATGCATCAACTCCTGATTTCCCTGGAGCAAAGTCTAGTACTCGTGGATTTATAGTAAAGCGCCATGTTGCCTCTGTATTAAACCCTTACATCGAGGCAAGAGCAGGTCGTGACCCAATTACCAACAGCGCCTATCATCGAGGTATCTGATGAGCGCCCCAACACCAAAGAAGGTCATCAAGGTACAAGAACTACGACGTAGCAACGCTGCAGGTCCAATACCATCTAAGAAGGTCTATGACCGCAAAAAAGTAAAGAAGGTGAAACTTGAGCGATCAAAATAACTTAGGACGTCAGTTTAATAAACCAAAGCAAAAGCGTACCCTGGCTTACCAATATGAAGACGCTGGTGTGACTTTCTGTACCTCTTGTCATAAAAACAAAGAGTTTGTCAAACGAAACGTTCAAGATGAAAGCCCTAAGATTAAGTACAACACTGATTACGAGACAGGTGACTTAGCAACCTGCAGCGGTGGATGCGGTAGAACTATCTACGGTAAAAAAGGCACTTACGAATGAGCGACAAACAGCAATGTCGTCTATGTGACCATGAAATTATGTTCGGCTGCTGTACAATAAACACCTGCAAGTGTATCTGCGAAGCGAGGTGAGTCATGCCAGACAATCTTAACAATGCACAGTTTGGTGATACACCTAAGAAGCGCTGGGTACCTGATCAAGAGGGCCACTCAATCGGATGGCACATACTCAAGTGGCACACAAAAGGTCGCGGGGACGCAAACGCAAAATCATTCGGCGGCGATGGCGTGGGGTCGTACGATTACGATCAGCACCACAAGATGCATATGCGTATGCATGAGGACGGAAAATTTGAGGTCGGGCACGAGCATGAGCATTTCACACCTAAGAAGGGCAAGTAATGGCTGCAGAAGATAACTTGTCTCGTGAACTGTTCTTTGATGCACATCGAGGCATACGCATGAAGTCTTGGAACAACTTTAAGATCAACAAGGAGAACTTGGGTATGCACTGGTCTGCTGATCAGGCTATCGCAAAGCAGTTTGGTGGAATTAACTACATCCCTGAAGACACACGTGTTGTTCACGCCAAGATTCCTATGTCATCTGTAGAGACTGACAGTGCACGTCTCAAAGAGCGTGACGTTACATCTGTCGATCACTTTGAGAAAGAGATCCCTGTAAAGGACAACGCACCCGTATTTGTCACTGGCATCTCTAAGTTTAAAGAGGTTTACGGACAAGGACGAGATGGCAACATGATCAAGACCAAGTCTCGCACACGTACCTACAACCCACCACGGGAGATGAAGGCATGAAGCAGACACCTAGAGAACCAGATCACGATCCTAAAGAGCCAAGAAATCTATCGGGCGTTCAGTTTAAGTATATTCATCCAGGCGCAACTCAGCAGCACCCTAGCCTTCATACTATGGAGGCTCGTGACTCAGAAGGTTCTTACCTAGGTCACATGGACTGGCACAAGAAGAGTGGCAAGATTGACAACATCAACGTGATCGGGCGCATGCAAGGACTAGGTGTTGCAACCTCTATGTATGAGAAGGCAACCAAACTTGCTGGCGACACAGGCATCAAGTCACCACAACACTCAACCTTCCGCACTGACAAGGGCGATGCCTGGGCACGCAAGGTCGGTGGCAAGGTCCCACCTCGTAAGGCAGAACCAGAAGAAGAATAACCTGTGATAGGGTCGGGGCATGATTACAGACCGCCCTTGGGGAACATACGAAGTACTAACAACATCTGACACTCACCAGGTAAAGCGCATCGTCGTGCATCCTGGTCAACGCCTCTCTTATCAGACACATGAACAACGCTCAGAGTATTGGGTAATTGTCTCTGGAACTGGCACCGTAACACTAGATGGCATTCAATCTATGGCACTTGGTGGAGATGCATTTATTATTGAACAAGGTATCGCTCACCGTATTGCTAATACTGGAGAAGAAGACCTAATCTTTATTGAAACACAATTGGGACTTTACTTTGGCGAAGATGACATTGTGCGCCTTGAAGATGACTTTGGTCGTGCATGATGGAGAAGACTTGGGAATATAGAGAAAAAGAAATACGTGAAGAGATTGCACAACGTATTGAAGATGAACTAGAGAAAATTCTACCTCCAGTAGATGACACTGAGTACGCTGTATTTAATGCGATGGAGTGGGTACTGAAAGTAATACGAGGAGAAGTATGAAAAAAGATGAAGTAGAGGCACTTTGTGCTCATTGTAGCAGAGTAACTATCATCCACAAAGATGAGTTACGAACACCTTACTACTGCTGGTATTGCCGATGAAGATTGGACCATACACACTACGCAAGCCGTGGGTTAGGTACGTAGACCTAGAGTTAGACTTTGAGGCTCAACTGACTAGAGCAATCATTAAGTCAATTCGAGCAGACATTATCGCAGACATTATCACTTTAGATCTTTGTGATCAAGAGTGCGATGTTATTGACTATCTTGAAAGAACGTCACGACCATGAGGTACTTTACAAAAGGTTGGTTAAAGGGCGGTGTCTGTGATGGCTGGGGCTTTGCGGTTGAGTTTTACCCAAGAGAAAAGTCATTAAGCATTACATTTATACATTGGTATGTCATTATTGAAAAAGACTATTCATGAGTCACATAGTTAACTTATCTAAAGAGGAAGTTCGTGCATGTGCAGATATTGCATTGAACCGATGGATGATCAAGTTTGGCAGTGTTGATCGCCCTAACTATGCAGGCGAGAACAAGAAGTACCTAGAGCCAGAGATTGCAGCAAATGTACGAACTATCGTTGCAGAGTATGCAGTTGCCAAGTTATACAAGCAGCCTTTTACATTCCCTTTTTACACCAATGAAGAGCACTACTTCAGAAAAGACTTCCCTGATGTAATGCCGTGCTATGAAGTCAAGTCAGTTCGTACCAAGGATGAGATCCCAGTATTTCCTAAGGACATCAGGCCAGGGGTGATCTTGGTAGGGGCACGAGTCCTAGACCGCGACTACTACTCAGAGGTTGAGGTTTATGGCTGGCTTCCTACTGAAGAGTGCACAAAGTACGAGTATCATTATGCTCCAGAGAATTCGTGGCGAATTCCTCTCGACAAATTTAATGACACTATTCCAGGCTAGGAGAAACAATGGCTGACAAAGGCACAGCAGCGGCAATCATCGAAGTTGCAAAGAAAGAAGTTGGGGTTATTGAAGGCCCTAAGGACAATGAGACCAAGTACGGCGCCTTTACTAAGGCAAACTTTTTACCATGGTGCGGAAGTTTTGTCATGTGGTGTGGCCACATGGCTGGCGTAAAGATTCCTAATACTGTCTCTACTGTTGCAGGAGCGGCAGCATTTAAGAAGATGGGTACATGGTTTGATGCAGATTGCGGTCAGTCACCACAACCAGGAGATATCCTGTATTTTGATTTCCCAGGAGACGGCGTCAATCGCATCTCGCACGTAGGTATCTGCACAGGTATTGACTCTGATGGCGTTGTTACTGCTATCGAAGGAAACACTTCGGGCAAGAAGCGAGGCGATCAGCGCAATGGTGGCGAAGTCTGCAACCAGATCCGTGCATTCAAGACCAACAAGAAGAAGGTTCTAGTCTCCATCGTTGGTTGGGGTCGTCCTAACTACAAGGGCAACGAGGTAAACGTAGACGTGCCTGTTGCACAGGCTCCAGCGTTCCCAGGACAGATCAAGCCTGGTGCAAAGGGAGAATCTGTCAAGATCGTTCAAGAGGCTCTAGGATTGGCTACAGACGGCGATTACGGTCCAGCAACCAAGAAGGCAGTTGTTGCATTCCAGGACAATAACGACTTAGTGGACTCAAATGGCATCATCGGCCCTAAGACATGGGCAGAATTGGTCAAACTACTCTAATCGGACATTTTAGACTTGGAACCCTCCACAGATACCTGATGGTATCCTTGGGGGGTTCTTCTATTAGGGAGTAGTTATGACAACGATCGTAGCGGTGCAGTACGAAGACAAAGTTGTTTTTGCTGCCGACAATCAAGTAACTGGTGATGACGGTCGCATTTACCACCATCCTAAAATGGAAAAGATTACAGAACGCAATGGTTACCTCATTGCTGGTTCTGGAGAAGTTTCACCATGCGATATTGCACAGCACTTGTGGATTCCTCCAAAACCAACAGCAAAAGATCTCCAAGACATTTATCACTTCATGATTGTCAAAGTGATGCCTTCTCTCAGAAAATGCTTGATGGATAATGGTTATGACTTCAGTGAGGGTAAGGGAGATGGAAAAGGCAATGAATCTCGCTTTAACTTCCTCATAGCAGTTGGTGGCGAGGTATTTGACGTTGCTGATGACTGCTCTATCTGTATGAGTGCCGACGGGATCTATGGAGTAGGTTCTGGTTCTAACTACGCTATTGGTGCTCTTCATGCAGGTGCAAAGCCTCTGAAGGCTCTGGAAGTTGCTGAGAAGTTAGATATGAATACTTCAGGGCCGTTTTTAGTCAAGGAGCAATATAAGTAACTGTATGTGATGCGGATCACAGCACTCGTAAGTTAGATTAGTCACACAACTGAATAAGTGGCTCCTGGGTACGAGCACGCAAAAACTACCCCTACACTTATCCCTATGTCAAAAACACAAGATAAGCGTTTGCAGAGAAAAATCGATCATGCCGAGTACTGCTGGAAGCAGGCACAACTCAAGGCAGCAATGGCCAAGACCAATCTAGATCTGGCCGTAGAAACTTTTAAGGATTTAAATAAAGAAATGACACAAGAACAGATTCAAGCAACCCAAGAACAAACAGAAATACAGTACAAACGCATTGAAGAATATTTAATGAGCGAAAAAGAACTGTATTTAGAACGTATGGGCATCCAACAAGACTGATAATAGGAACTAAATCCTGAGGGGGAATCGAGACAGGTTATGTTCATGAAGAGTTTAAACAATGTACTGATGCGTATTGTTGCAGTTTTTGCAGCAAGCGGTCTTTCAGTTATCGGTGCTGGTGCAATCGCTGGCGTTGACACACTCACAGCGGTGACAGTTGCTGGTCTTACAGCAGTAGCAGCGGTAGTGGAGAAGTTAGCCCGTGCATTTATGGACGATGGAAAATTGTCTCTTGATGAGATCAACGCAGCGTTCTCTGCAGTTGACAAGGGTGCAAAGACAGTTGCAGATGTAGAAGTCGAAAGCCGTCAAGCATCAGACAAGAAAACTAAAACTGCTCCTGCAAAAGAAGACGACCCAGAGTACAACTAGTCTCTAGTTGAGTAGAAGCCTCCACCTTTAAAGGAGAGGCCGAAAGAGTTAAACACACGCTGAAGAGCGTAGCCGCATTTGTCGCAGTGATACCCAGGATCTGCCTCAGTGATGTTACGCTCTTTTTCGTAATCTAAATCGCACTGAATGCATGAGTACTCGTATCTAGGCACTAGTCTTCCTCCATGTGATCGTCTTCGCAATCTCTTGCGAGGGTCATTACTACGTATCGTTTGCCGCATACACTACAAGAAAACTTTGCAATGTAGGCGGCATCATCCATCCCGCTATTATGTCCTTACACCGAGGCCGATAAGGGGCAAAATAGGAACATGAACCAGAACCTTTCTATGGAGCAGTTCTCACCGCAACGCAGTATAACTATTGCTGGTGCAATGCCAAGAGACCCAAAGTTCGACGAGAAACAGGTTCAAAAGATTTCTGGTCAGCAGAATCAATACGCTCCTGGTGCACACACGCCTATAGCCAAGCCAGGGTTTTTCTAATGACAACAACTGCAACTGCTCATGAGCCGATGTCTGCTCTGGATCGTTGCGACAAGTGTGGAGCACAGGCGTTAGTCAGAGCAACACTTGCAAATGGTGAACTTTATTTCTGTGGTCATCATGGTCGAGAGATGAGTAACAAACTTGTTGCATCAGCATTAGTTGTTTACGATCCAGAAGGAGTGTTCAACTATGGCAGAAAGATATGAAACTGGTAAAGGACTTTTTGGTGGTCCTGGTGGTACTTATGGTCGTTACTCTGTGGGAAGTCGTGTTACGGCGGAAGGAAAGAACTTGAGAAATTTATCTACACAGTTTGGTAAGTCAGAAAGCACTGAGCAAAAACAACGTCGTCGTTTTAGTCGACGTCGTGAGCCTGGCTACACTGGTGAAGGGTACTGGTTCCAGGGTTATCCAAACAGAGTTGGAACACTGACTGCGGGTACTGATCCACATGCAACAGGTAGAAAGTTAGAACAACCAAAGAAGCGTGGAACTAAATCTGCTGAGGCTACTAATGGCGCAGGAAATGGCGGAACTGCTGCAGGGTTTATTGGAGGACTAGGAACATGAGCGATCGCGTCCCACAACTAAACCGACAATCACTGACTGTTAATCCAAATAGAAAACAACGTAAACAAGAGTTTGGTTTTAATGCAAACTTAGGTTATAAGTCAAAAGCAGAACCAAGTGTTGTGTCATGGGCTAATCGTGGTAGAGGCGTACAAGGCGAGTCTGTTAATTCACAAAATGTTGCATCTAAGTTCGTAATACGAAAAGAAGGTAAGGCGCTATAATTCAACTCTAGTGGGAGAGCACTATAGTTATCCGAGGGGATCACTTGAAATCACTGCGTATATTCGCAGCACTATCTGGATTCGCAAATCGTATTTACTTTATTATGGGAACAGGATTTTTATTTCTGCTCCTATCGATAACTCCTGCTCTTGCAGATGACGCTACTACTTCCACATCAACTTCGCCTGAGCCTGCTCCAACTGCATCTCCAGATCCAGCACCCGTTGCTTCACCTTCTCCAACTCCATCTGCTGAGCCAACACCAGTTCCTTCTCCTGAGCCAACTGCGTCACCAACTCCCGCTCCCTCTGTAACTTCCGAACCAACTCCTGTATCCTCTCCGAGTGCAACCGTTGAACCAACTCCTTTGCCTGCACCTGTCGTCTCAACTGAACCAGCACCAAGTACAACCACACCAGAGCCACAACCAATAGTAGCAACAACATCATTAGTAGTAACCCCTGCACCTGTTGCTCCTCCCGTTGTCACTCCGCCGCCTGTAGTAGTTGAAACAGTTACACCTGGCGGAGACGATACGTCTTACAGAATCCCAATCACTGTCCCAGTTCTATACAATGGAGTTCAATACACAGATATTTACGCAACAACTAACTCTGTAATTACCTTTGGTCAACCCGACAACACTTTTCACACATACCCAAACACTCCATCTATTTCAATTGAATCCCGTGACTGGTGGGCCTTGCCTGGATACATGACAGATACGCACTTCATCATCAGAACTTCAGAAGGTGGATTCCAAGTAGATGGAAAGTATCGCCCCTACGGTGCTATGACTGGTGAGACCACACAGATTGTTATTACTGGACAAATCCTTACAGATGGAAACGTGTCTTACACATACTCTGTGGAAGGACGGTTGCTAGGTGATGAACGTACAGGTGCTCGTTTACAAAACGGAACTGTAGTTACTCTTGAACAAGCAGGTGTTACTCAGATTACCGCTCCTATTGAGTTAACTCCTGAACCAGTCGTTGAGCCGACTCCGCCACCTGCGCCAGAACCAACTCCTACACCAACACCTACTCCTGAACCTACTCCTGAACCTACTCCGACACCTACACCAACCCCAGAGCCAACTCCAACGCCAGAGCCTACGCCTCAACCTGAGCCAACTCCAACACCGACTCCTGAACCAACACCTACTCCTTCTCCAACACCAGAACCAACACCAACGCCACAACCAGAACCAACGCCGACGCCCACCCCAGAACCAACCCCAACACCAACTCCGACACCAGAACCTACTCCTCAGCCTCAGCCAACACCTGAACCAACTCCCGTACCACAACCAGAGCCAACACCAGCCCCACAACCAGAGCCACAACCACAACCCGAACCTTTGCCACAGCCTACTCCTGAGCCTCAGCCAGAACCTGCACCTGAGCCTGCTCCAGAGCCTGCTCCAGAGCCAGCACCCGAACCTGAACCTGCTCCTGAACCAACTCCAGAGCCTGAGCCTGCTCCAGAACCTGCGCCAACTCCTGAACCTGAACCTGAACCAAGCCCAGAACCTGAGCCTGCTCCTGAGCCAGAACCAGAACCCGCTCCTGAGCCTGCTCCAGAGCCTGAACCAGAGCCAGAACCTGCTCCTGAACCATCGCCTGCTCCTGCACCTGAACCTCCTGTAGTTGAAGAAAAACCAACTGTAGCAGAGGCAGTGACAAACGCAATGGCAGATGGGAAATTAACAACGGCTGAAAAGGCTGTAGTTGCTGAAGCACTAATTGCAGCAGTTGCACCTGGTGAAGCAGTCCGTGCTGCAGATATAAAAGCCGCAGGACTTGAGTACAAGGATCTTCCAGCATCGACTCCTGTTGAAGTTCGTCAAGATGAGAATGGAAATGAAGTTGTTATCACTGCAGAAGTTGCTGCACAGGTAGAACTTCTTGAGAATCCGTCAGAGTTATTAGCAACTGCATTGTCTGATCCAGGAGCCGCACTTGCTGCCCTTGGAAGTGTTGGTGCTGACATGTCTAATGAAGAACGTGAAGAAGCAACCGAGATGGTTGTTGCAACAGTTATTGCAGCAGGTGCTGCTATGAATGCTGTAGCAGCAGCAGGCGGTGCAACTGGAGGTTCAACTGGCGGTTCTACTGGTGGAGGTAACTCTGGCGGTGGCGGTCCATCTGGTGAGAGCAAAGCAATGAGACGAAGAAAGGTAGGAAAATGAAGATACTAAAAGACATGATTGATCAACTCTGGACACTCCTTGGAATGTTCATTGCATGGGTCGTTCTCGACGGAAGCGCTAAAACTGTTGTTGGATACGCAATTATTGGAACAATCTTCGCATGGGTAGTTACGTATCCCCTGCGTAACCGCGACGAATAAGGGATTATTTACCTGGGGGCATCTAGTAAGGAGAAACATGGATATCAACGTACTTAAGGCTGCAGGTGCAACTTGGCTTCGTGCATCTGTTGCTGCAGTAGCAGCACTCTACATGGCGGGCATCACAGACCCAAAGACATTGGCTAACGCTTTTGTTGCAGGTCTACTTGGACCAGCAGCAAAGTTTATAAATCCAAAAGATCCATCATACGGCTTCGGCAAGAAGTAATTTAGAGGAGATGCACCAGTGACAAATACCTTTATGACAATTGGAGTTGTCACTGGTGCTCTCATTAGCCTAGGAGTTCTCTTGAACCCACTGTACAAAAGAGTGAAGCGATTTATGCAGTGGATGGAGCGCTTCATGCGCGACTGGGAAGGCGAAGAGGCGGCACCAGGCAGAGATGAAGTCCCAGGAGTGATGCAGCGCCTCAACAAACTAGATGGCGAGTTAAGTCAAAACGGCGGTAAGTCCACAAAAGACACCGTCAACAAACTCTATGCAAACCAAGAGTTAGTCATGGAGGCCTTTGTAGAGATGGGCGAAAGGCTAATTGCCATTGAAAATTGTTTAACAGACACAAAGACTGAACCCCGTATTTAAGGGAAGATAGACCTATGAGCGACGTGCAATTTCAAGCAAAAGACTGGAACCCGTTTTTAGCGGCTGCCAATCTTCTTGACTCTTTTAACCCAAAGCATGAAGAGGAAAGAAACAAGAGAAAGCGCTATCATTACGAGACCGCTATGGCTCACCAACGCCACACAGAACAAACAGTACTCGCTAGAAAAGAAAAACCAACACCAGCAAATACTGGAGCACCAGTACCTGGTTACCTAAAACGCGGAGCAATAAACCCATCAACGACAGGAGCACCAGTGCCAGGCACACTAAAGAACAACACAGCAACTCATCCAATTACGGGAGAAAAAGTCCCACCAGTACCAGTGAAGTCTAAGGGCGCAAAGCCAACGGCTCCTGGAACACGACCAAAGAAGAAGTAACTATGGCTGGCGGTTTATCTCGTGACCATAATTCATACAACCACTTTAATGCTGGGTATGACTCACGAGTAAACCCATTGTCAGCAATTGACAAAAAGATATTAGACTTTGCAGTTCGCACGAAGCAGATTCCTGCATTAAAGTCTCATGGTCAGATACTTCGTAATTTTGGTATGTACCCACCAGAGTTTTGGACTCGTGCACAGAACCTGTCTGAACATCGAGATGTTCCAGAAGAGCACAAGACGATCTTGTCCGAGATGTTTCCAATGCCATCACGCCCAGGACCTATGGGTGGTGGTGCGGAGTATGACCCAGAAAGCAAAAAATTTAGTCATGGATTGGAGTGGTAATGAAGTGTGCAAATTGTTCTAACGATGCCCTGTACGTCTACCGTATAACAAAAGAGAAGTCTGTACATTACTGCGGTAAAGACCTACCAAGTTTTTTAGAGGATCGTCGTAAGGCTGGATTACTAAACATTACTCAGGCTCTTACTGATGCTAAAGAAGAGGTTGTTGAAATACTTTCAGTTTCAAAGAAGAAGGCTCCTAAGAAAACAGAGGAATAGATGAAGTTAATTCGCAAATTTGCGATACAGGGACATTACGTGCCCTCAGCAGCGCACAGCCCTAGGGGCCCATTTCCTCCAGAAGTTTTAGCAGGTCCTCAGATGGATCAGAGCGAGTATCATGCTGACTCTTTGCATGTGGGTCTAGATGATGTGCGTTTCTTCAAATGCAAGGACTGCTACACCGTCCTAGAAACAAATGAACTTGAAGACCATGATTGCGATGATTTTAAGTAGACTTGTCATGCCTCTAAGCGCATGAGGCTTTAACTTCTCTAGAGAAAGCAGACTATTCATGGCAACAAATAACAACGGAAACCTGCTCGATGACGCAGGTAACGTAGCAATTGACTTTGTATGGGGTAACTTCCCTATTCAACCAAACGATGCTCGTCCAGATGCAGCAAGTGCAACTCTTTCAGATACAGTCTACACAAGAGTAGCGGGTCGTCTAGATCCAGCAGCAGATAACCACATCATCGCTCTTTCAGGATGGAACGGGTTCCCATTGTACAACCCAGGTTCATACGGTGAAGATGTAGCAGGAGCAACTGACTACGTACTCGTACCTAACGTACTCGGTCTTACAACAGCACTTGCAACTGACGCAATGAAGGACGCATCACTCGTTCCTACAACTGCAGCAGCAGCAACAAACGCAGCAGGTGTCGTAACAGCAGCGTCACGTACAGCAGGCTCAGGCGTTACAACAATCACTGACTCAGCACACGGTTTTGTTACAGGTAACAAGGTAACAATCTCATCTGTTGATGCGACAGTTAACGGTACTTACACAGTTACACGCCTTACAGACAACACCTTCACAGTCACAACAACTGCTACAACCCTACTTGCTCTTACAAGCATTACAGGTGCAGTAGTTGCCGTTGCTGGAACAATCAAGGCACAATCACTTGCAGCAGGAGCAAACACAATAACACCAGGTGCAGCAGTAACGATTACTCCTTGGGCAGCAGCATCCTAATCTGTTAGGATAAACACATGGTACGTCCAGTAGGCGGTAGAGCAGTGAGCAATCAACGCACTGCTATACCGTCTTCTGGCGAACTTCTTGGTCAGGTCTCTAAAACCTTCACTGCTCTACCAACAGCAGCCTCCTCTGGAGAGTTCGGTGGTATTGAGTTCCTTGGTGAAATTGATAAGTACTACAAGCCACAATCTTTTGGAGAAGCAAACCGCCGCAATCAGGCTGGCGATGCATTAGCACAGAGCATTGATGCAGATGCGTATTACATTGACTCAGACGGAAATTACGTTGATCGCTCTTCTTACCGTCAATCTTACGATGAAGACGATGACACAGGTGAACTAATTGTCCCTGGTTACAAAGGCCCTCAAGCAGATGAAGGTACCGCTGCTGCGCCACTTACTGTTGTCCCAACTTCCAGTACCAACCCAGAACGGCCCCGAACAGTAGCCGCAGGTTACGATAGGGTAAGAGGCGTTCTGACTGTGGTATTCCGTGATGGAACTTTCTACAACTACTACGAAGTAACCCCATCTGAGTGGCAGAACTTCAAGAAGCGTGTTTCAAAGGGCCAGTACATCTATAAGTACTTAGACTTTAAACCTCGTGGACCTGCTAATGTTCGCTCTATCCCAGCAGGTGTGCGTAAAGAGTTCTACCGTTATGCTCGTCTCTCCCAGACAAGCAGTCGTGGAAAGCAGTACAGCACCTCATCCAGAAAGAAGTAAATGCCAAAGGTACACAATGTCGGATCACTATTTGTTCAAGTTACTCGATTCCCCTATGAGTGGGGTAATAAACTTGTTGTTCGTGGCTGGAGTCAAGAAATAGAAGAACCGTACAGAACTGCTACTCCGTTCATAGTACGATTACCCAAGTACCATGGATTAGTCTTAGGTAAATGGGGAGCCATGAAAGAAGAAGAAGAAGCATTAAGCGGCGCACTAGCAAGACGGGAAGTTACATACGATGATTTTACGGAAGAAGCAGGCTGGACACCAGCCACAGAGTCGAATCGAGAAACGAGTGTCGACGGTCTCTACTCCAGATTTGATCTTATGGATGGAGCAATCAATGTATACGATCGGCAAAAACATCTCCACATGGCAGAGGCACCAGAGCGAGGCTGACCTCGACGAGGTAGTGATGGGCGCTGAGGCCTTCCACGCTATTGCCAAAGAGTTAAAGCGACGCACACAGAGTTCCATATGACCGTAGATCAAGACAAGTTTGAAGAGATCACCCCTGAGTTCTATCAAGCAGAAGAACAGGGTGAGAACGAACCTCTAGATGAACAGTTAGATGAACTGTCCCAGCAGTTTGTTGACAAACTTGTTGAAAAGATCATGGACTTTCTTAAGGTCCTTGTTGGCCATGATCTGCACCCGTACCAGAAACCATTAGCACGACGCATTATTGAATCCGTCATCATTAACGATGGCGAAGAAATCACAGCACTTGCTTCACGTCAGTCAGGAAAATCAGAGACTGTTGCTGACACAGTAGCCACACTTATGGTGCTACTTCCTAGACTTGCAAAGTTATACCCAGACTTACTTGGTAAGTTTAAAGATGGATTGTGGGTGGGACTATTTGCACCTACTGAAGGACAGGCTGAAACATTATTCGGTAGAACAGTCACACGCCTTACATCAGAGCGTGCACTAGAGATTCTTGGTGATCCTGAGATTGATGACCAGACTGCTCGTGTGGGAGGCGTAACACGTCAGATTAAACTAAAGAAGTCAGGCTCTACAATCACGATGATGACTGCAAACCCTCGTGCAAAGATTGAGTCTAAGTCTTTCCACTTAATTGTTATCGATGAGTGCCAAGAGGCTGATGACTTTGTTGTATCAAAGTCAATCTCTCCAATGCTTGCCTACTACGCAGGAACAATGGTCAAGACTGGAACACCTACAACAAGTAAGAACAACTTCTACAAAGCAATCCAGATGAACCGACGTCGTCAGACGACTCGTGGTAATAGACAGAACCATTTCCAATGGGACTGGAAAGATGTTGCAAAGTTTAATGATAACTATGAGAAATTTATTAGAAAAGAAATGCTACGAATTGGTGAGGAATCAGATGAATTTCAAATGTCGTACAACTGCAAATGGCTTCTTGAGCGAGGCATGTTTGTTACTTCGAACATTATGGACGACTTGGGGGACACTTCTCAAGAACTGGTTAAGGTATGGCATAAAACCCCAGTCGTTGTCGGCATCGACCCTGCTCGTAAAACTGACTCTACAGTTGTTACTGTGGTTTGGGTTGATTGGGATCGTCCTGATGAGTTTGGTTATTTTGATCACAGAGTCCTTAACTGGTTAGAGATGCAGGGAGACGATTGGGAAGAGCAATATTTCCAGATCGTAAACTTCCTCAGTAACTACGACGTCCTTGCTATTGGTGTGGACGCTAACGGTGTAGGCGATGCTGTAGCACAGCGTCTTAAACTATTGATTCCTAGGGCAGAGGTTATGTCTTTGACGTCTAGTCCTAGTGAGCAATCTGGTCGTTGGAAACATCTACAGGCACTCATCCAACGCAAGATGCTCGCATGGCCAGCCCATGCAAAAACTCGGCGTTTACGAACATGGAAGCGTTTTTATCAACAGATGGTGGATGCAGAGGTACAGTACAAGGGTCCTAATTTCCTTGTAGCCGCCCCTGACGAATCCTATGCACATGATGACTTTGTGGATTCTCTGGCTATTGCCTGCTCCTTAACTAAGGATTTGGTAATGCCAGAAGTTGTTGCATCAAGTAATCCTTTTTTCTAGTTAAACAACATAGACCGCTCAAAAAGGTGGAAACTATGTACTAGGAAAAGGCCTTTCCAATACATCCTTAAGGAGTAAATATGACAATCTCACCAGCACCTCGCTTTCCAGAGCGTGCACCTCAAGTCTACGAAATGAAGGGCGCAGGTAACGCAACTCGCCGTGGACCACTACGCTTTGAAGAAGGAATTGCAACTGACACAGACGTGCCAGCAGATTTCCAGACAGGAATGATGTCAGGTTCTGCAACAGCACCTGGCCGTCCAAACCGTAACGCACCAGTGTGGCAGAAGACTGCTGCTGAAACTCTTTCAGAGCGTGCACACGTTGGATCAGCATCATGGGTAGAAGCACCAACATACCTTGGTGAATTTGCACATGGAACAATGAACGACTACTCAGGCGCTCAGATTGAGACTGCAGTTCGTTCAGGTGGACGCACACAGCGTATGTCACCAACAGTCGTAAACGACTAATAGTTTAATAAGTACGCCGAGCCACCCTTGCACTAGTGTGAGGGTGGTTAGGCTATCCTTGGAGGAGATATGAGAAAACCCGCAAACCCAAAGTTGTATGCAACGATCGTTGCTATGGCTCGTGCTAAGTATTCGTCATATCCAAATCCTGGTGCATCAGCGTGGGTTCACAAGAAGTACATTCAATCTGGTGGACAGTTTATTGAGACCACTGAAGCCACACGTAAAGTTGCAATGGCTAAGAAAAAAGAAGACAAAGAAAAATCTAAGCATTTAGAAGAGAAAAAAGAAACCAAGAAAGATAAGAAGAAGTAATGTCGTTTCTTGACTTTAGTCCCCCGTCGTATAGAGCAGCGTCTAGCGATTTAACAATCTCTATTTCACCACTTGGTTTGGTGGAACTTGCTGACGAAGAATTTGAAGTACACGGTCCCCGCCTCAACCGTTATTCACTCAACTGGGCGATGTACCTTGGTCATCACTGGGGTTACCGCCGTGAGCAAGGTGAGATGCAGATTGCAGTTAATTACTACCGTGCATTCAATGACTACCTTTCACGTTTTACATTTGGTAACGGAATACACTTCCGTTCTCCTAAAGCAACAGAAGCAATTGTTCCAGACCGCTTAGAGCGTATCTGGGAAGTAGACAACGACAAGATGCGTGTTCTACTTGAGATTGGTCAGCAAGGCGGAATTACAGGCGATTGCTTTGTTAAGGTCGCTTACGAAGAGCCATGGACTGACTCTGCTGGACACTTCCATCCTGGTCGTGTTCGTCTACTACCCATGAACTCTTCATTCTGCTTCCCTGAGTTCCACCCACACGATCGCACACGCCTATTGCGTTTCAAGCAGAAGTATCGTTTCTGGGGAACATCACTAGAAGGTACACGTCAAGTGTTCACCTACACTGAAATTTTGACTGATGACGTTATTGAAGAATACGTTAACGACGAGTTGATTGACTCTCGTCCAAATCCACTTGGACTAATTCCAGTGGTACACATACCTAATGTTCCTGTTTCAGGATCGCCGTGGGGTCTCTCGGACGCACACGACATCATCACTATCAACCGTGCATACAACGAAATTAGCACTGATGTCGCTGACATCATTAACTACCACGCATCACCAGTAACGGTGATCGTGGGTGCTAAAGCCTCTAACTTGGAAAAGGGTGCTAAGAAAGTTTGGGGCGGTCTTCCAAAAGATGCCCAGGTTTTCAATCTTGAAGGCGGCGCCCAAGGTATTGATGGTGCTTTGAAGTATCTCGAACTTCTAAAGCGCTCAATGCACGAAGTCATGAACATCCCAGAAACCGCACTGGGACAAGTTCAAGCAATCTCTAACACTTCAGGTGTTGCACTCTCTATCCAGTTCCAGCCTTTGATGAATCGCTACTCACAGAAAGTAGCACAGTACGGTAAAGGCATTGAAAGAATTAATGAGTTAGCACTTCGTACTCTCTACCTCAAAGAGCCAGAGACTATGTTGTACAACCCAGACTTTGATGGGCCAATCAAGCCTGGTCAGTTACCGCAACTTGACCCTAATGATCCGATCTCATACCTAAACTACGCTCACTTCCCACAGCCACTTCCTCTCGACAAGTTGATTGCTCTCAACGAAATCCAGACTAAGTTGGGTATGGGTCTTGAGTCTAAGGAAGGTGCACTTCGTACTCTTGGTGAGGAATTCCCAGAAGAGAAGTTAGAGGAGATTCGTCAAGAGTTGATCTCTGATGCTGAGGCAGATGGCGCTCTACAACTTGTAAAGATCCAGATTCAGAAGCAGATCATGGACATGACTGGCATGATGCCAGGACCTGATGGAAACTCTGCTATCCCAATGCAACCAATGCAATTAGGCGATGGCGACGTTATGGGTGACGGCATGATGGGCCCACAAGATCCAGCCAACCCACAGAACCCAGCAAGCCAAGAGACTAAGGGAATCGAAGTCCAGGCTGAGGCTGAGTTACGAAATAAACTTGTCACCGATGCCTACGGAACTAAAATCCCACAGCGCAGAACGGTCGATAAGGAATAGAAGATTCTGATAAAAAATCAGAGTATAACGAGACATTTGTGTTGAAATGTAATGCAATTATCTCGTAACAAAACCCAGTGGCACGCCGAAAGGCATTCGGACAAAGACATAGAAAATATAGGTGATTACTATGGAAAACCAAGTAGAAACCGCTGACTTATTGTCTCCGCAATTAGCGGAAGCAGTGACAGCACAAGAAGTTTTTCAGAATGAGGTGAGTTCTGTGTATACCGCAGATGACATTGCTAAGGCTCGTGAGCAAGAAAAAGCAAAGTTATACCCTCAGATGGAAAAGATGAAAGAAGAACTTGCGGCTGCAAAGTTGCGTGCTGAAGAAGCCGCAGCCAAAGAAGCAGAACGTGAAAACCTTCGTCTTGCTCTTGAAAAAGAGGCAGAGGCAAAGCGTAAGCAAGAAGAAGAAAGTGAACTATCGTTCAAAGAACTCCTCGCAAAGAAGGAGCAAGAATTTAGTTCTCAACTTGAGAACGAGCGTCTTGAAAGAGAACGTGCATTTGCTCTACTAGAGCAAGAGCGCAGGTTCCAAGAACTAATGAATTACCGTCAAGATCGTCTGGAACAAGAGCGTGACAGTATTGTTCCTGAACTAATCGATTTGATCCAAGGTAATACTCCCGATGAAATTGAGAGCAGCATCGCTATTCTCAAAGACAAGTCTTCAAGCATCTTGCAGTCTGCACAAGCAGCCATGCAGAATGCGAAGCAACAAATGGCAGGTACTCGAATTACCGCACCTGCCTCAGGACCCCTCGATAATGACTCGTCACAACAATCGTATACACCCGATGCAATTCGGGACATGACAATGGCCGACTATGCGAAACAAAGAGCCAAGTTACTTGGCACTGCCGCCAGCAATCGTGGTCAGGGACTGTTCGATCAGTAATCCCTTCCAACTAACCCATTAAGAAAGGACTTGACCTAAATGGCAAGTGCAATTACAGGTACTGGGCAACTCGCAGGAGCGCCTACCGCTTATTCAGGTTCAAACTCATCTTTGAACCAAGCAATTCAAACAATCTGGTCAAAAGAAATTTTGTTCCAGGCAATGCCAATTCTTCGCTTCGAGCAATTCGCAGTTAAGAAGACAGAACTAGGTGTAGCACCTGGTCTGCGTGTTAACTTCCTCCGCTACAAGAACTTTGGTATCGATCCAACACCTCTAACTGAAGGTGTTCGTATGACAACCAACGCTCTAACAGCAGAGCAGATCGCAATCACAGTTGCAGAACACGGCTACGCAGTAGCAGTTTCTGAACTACTTCTTAACGCATCATTTGATGACGTTATGGCGTCAGCATCACGTCTTCTAGGTCGCCACATGGCACAGTACCTAGATGTACAGGCTCGCAACACACTATCAGCAGCAACATCAGCAGTGTTCGGTTACGACCGCTCATCTGTACAAGGTGTTAACGACTGGTACAACGAAGGTACAGTAGCAACACAGATCTCAGACCTTGATGGTAACTACAAGTTGTCAACAGGTGCTGTAAAGGATGCTGCTCTTACCCTTGCTGGTAAGAACATCCCTCGTTTAGGTGAGACATACGTACAGTTCGTACACCCAAAGCAGTCACGTGACATTCGTTCGAACCCAGAGTTCATCGAAGTTACAAAGTACGCTGCTCCAGGAAACTTCATGCTCGGTGAAATCGGTCGTCTATACGACGTAGTATTCATCGAAACAACACAGGTTAAGAAGTTGGCAATCAACGCTGCTTACACAACCTCAACATCTGTTGGTGTTCCAGCAGACCAGTACAGCGTCCCTGTTAAGGCTAACACAGCCCCAGGTTCAGGTGGAAACCCAGAGTCTGCAGATTTCACTGCAGAAAAGGGTTACCTAACTAACGCAACTGGTAACGGTGCTGAAGTTTACGAATCAATCATGATTGGTGACAACGCATTTGGTCACGCAATCTCTCTTCCAGTTGAACTACGTGACGGTGGAGTTCTTGACTTCGGTCGTGAGCACGCTCTTGCATGGTACGCAATCTGGGGCCTAGGCGTAATTACCGATCAAGCGATCGTTAAAGTCTATACAAATTAATAAACTGCCTGTGGCTCCTACTCCTTCCTGGGGCCACAGGCAATTTTAATCAAACTAACTTAGGAGAATACATACCGTGGCAAATACACCAGTAAGTCCTTTAGACGCAACAGGTCGTGCTAAAGAGCAAGCAACAAAGAAGAACGCAGCAGAGTTAAAGAAGCGTGCAGAAGAAATCTCAATCGCTACGCAACTTGAGGCAGAGAGTCTGGAGAAGGATGTCTTTGATCCTAAGAATCCAGATGCTCCACTCGTACTAGACGAGATCGAAAATGTCGGAGTATCAACTGCAGGTGACATGGTCGTCATCCGTACAATCACTGACATCGAAGACATGACTTACGGCGTAGGCAATGCTTACACCTTTAAGGCTGGCGTTAAGTATCGAGTCCCATCAGGTCTTGCGGCTTACCTTGAGCAACTTGGATATATTTGGCGTCCTAACTAAACACTAGACGTCACAAGTAGTCCGACCCTCAACTGGTTCCCGCCCTCCTCCCAGTTGGGGGTTGGGCCTTTTTTGCACTGTGTAAATCTTGATTACACGAGATGATAGGCACAGTAATTTAACGGAGGTTATGTGGCTACAGTAGACAGCATGTCAAACCGCCTACGTTACGAACTTGGTGACATTGGTCGGTCTTTCGTCTACCAATTCGTTGCCGATGGCACCACTAACCGTTTTCTCGTTCCCTATTCTCCTCTTGATGGTGCATATCTGGCTATCAATGTAGATGGAACAGATGTATCTACTGATGTAGAGGTAGAAGAGGCAACAGGTCATATCGTCTTTGACACAACCCCTGCTGCAGGAGATGTCGTTATCGTTGCTGGAAATTACTTCAAGTACTTTACAGAGACTGAAGTTTGTCAGTATATCAACGACGCATTTGCACAACACACTACTTTTCACACAGACTCTTACGGCCGCACAATGACTCTTTCAAATTTGCCTACGGTAGAAGAGTACCCAATAATTATTTACGCATCTACTCTAGCCATGTACACACTGGCTACCGATGCCTCTTTTGATATTGACATCCAAGCGCCAGATGGAGTGATGATTCCTCGTTCTGAACGTTATCGTCAATTGATGCAGATGATTGAAGTTCGCAAGAATCAGTACAAGGAACTCTGCTCTCAACTCGGTATCGGTCTGTACAAGATCGACGTGTTCTCCTTACGCCGTATCTCAAAGACCACCAACGAATACGTGCCAGTCTTTGAACCACAAGAAATTGACAACAAGTCACCTAAGACCAGAGTTCGTCTACCTATCCCTACCTATGGAAATGTTAAGCCAACTCCAACGACTGTTGTACAAGACTTGAATATCTACGAAGGCGATGACTATGAGTTCTCTATTCGTCTAGACTTTGAAGTTGACAACTTAACCCCACTGGCAGAGATCAGATCACTTCCAGGTGCAGCAGTTGTGTTCGCTGAGTTTACTGTGACAAAACCAAACATTACTGAAGATGGCGATAACCAACGAACACTGGTTCTTTCACTTACTGGTGAGCAGACTCGTTTACTTCCTGGCAAATCCTACTATGACGTACAATTAACAGATGCAGAAGGCGTAACGCATACTTATGTCTCTGGAATAATCTTCGTTACAAAAGAGGTAAGCCAATGACGAATCAGTACACCCGTCCAGGATCTGCAACGGTACCAATTGCAGTTAACAACGTCGTACTCATAACAACACCTGAAGGAACTGTCCATGCATCAAATTGCGGTTGCAGTTCATGCTCTGGTGGCGGAGCAGTAACTGGCGCTCAGGGAACTCAAGGAGTTACAGGAGCCCAAGGTACACGAGGTACCCAAGGCGTTCAAGGCACTACTGGTGCTGGAACACAGGGTACTCAAGGAGCAACTGGTACAGGAACTCAGGGTGTTGCAGGTCCACAAGGTCCACAAGGTGAGCCTGGAGTTAGCGGCTCAGATATTAGTACCACTGATGATCTTACTGAGGGTACGACAAATAAATACTTTACAGTTAGTCGTGTCTCATATGAGCACATGCAGGGGTCGTCCAGCGACTCCTGGACGATTGCCCATAATTTAGGATTCAAGCCTAACGTTACAGTTGTAGACTCTGCTGGTAACATTGTTGAAGGTGAAATTACGTACACTAATTCGAACTCATTAACGGTCTCATTCCAAGCATCATTCTCAGGTAATGCCTACTTATCTTAAAGGAGATAGACCGTGGCCCGTAAGTTTTTAACCCCAATTGATTTAGGTAAATTAGAACTTCTGAATGCCCGTATTCAGAATCTCCCTACAATAAGCCAGCCAACCAACCCAGTCGAAGGTCAGATTTACTACGACACGACTGACCATGTTGTAAAGACATGGAATGGTACTGCGTGGATCAACGCAAGCGAAGGAACCCAAGGAACTACTGGTGCACAGGGTACGCAAGGTACTGCTGGTGCACAGGGACTTGATGGTGCTAATGGTACGCAAGGTACAGAAGGAACCCAGGGTACTGATGGAACTCAAGGTACTGAAGGTTCCCAGGGTACAGAGGGTGCTCAAGGTACACAAGGAACAGACGGTACGCAGGGCACCGAAGGTGCTCAAGGTGCTCAAGGTACAGAAGGTACGCAAGGTACCGAGGGTTCACAGGGTACTGAAGGAGCGCAAGGTACAGAAGGCGCCCAAGGAACACAGGGTACTGATGGCGTACAGGGCACCGAAGGTGCTCAAGGATTAGAAGGTCAGCAAGGCTTACAAGGTGCTGAAGGTTCATTTGGCGGTATCACAGTTGCGTACGTCTATGACGACAGCACAACAATGGCAGACCCAGGTGACAACAAGGCTCGTCTAAACAACGCAGATGAAACTCTAGTTACACACATTGCATTAGGTGACAATCCTGCTGATGGTAACTACGACGTCTCTAACTTCTTAGCAACAATCGATGACTCAACATCTACCATCAAGGGTCACGTTAAAGTCTCTAAGAAGTTTGACACATCTACATTTGCACTTTACACAATCTCTAGTGCTACAGATTCAGCAGCAAACTGGTTTGATGTAGAAGTTGCTTATGTCTCTGGTAATGGGTCATTTACCGATGGAGACGATTTACTATTCACTTTTGCTCGTACAGGAGATGTTGGTGCTCAAGGTACACAAGGTACCGATGGTGCACAAGGTCTTGAAGGTACTCAAGGAACTCAAGGTACTGATGGCGCTCAAGGTGCAGAAGGAGCGCAGGGTACCGACGGTGCAGAAGGTGCTCAAGGTACTGAAGGTACACAGGGTACAGAGGGATCGCAGGGAACTCAAGGAACTCTTGGAGCCCAAGGTACAGAAGGTACGCAAGGAGTACAGGGATCTGAAGGTGCACAAGGCACACAGGGAACTGACGGAACTCAAGGCGTACAAGGTTCAGAAGGAACTCAAGGTACACAGGGAACTGAAGGTACACAGGGCGTTCAAGGAACTGAGGGAACTCAAGGTACACAAGGAGCAGAAGGAGCCCAAGGAACTCAGGGTACCGAAGGAGCGCAGGGTCTAGAAGGATCTCAAGGTACTGTTGGTGCTGCTGGATCATTCGGTGGTGTGACTGTTGAGTATCTCTACTACACTGACACAACTGCATCAGATCCAGGCGATAACGTCGTTAGATTTAATGCTGCACTAGCAAGTGCAACTCACATGTTTATCGATGACGTCGATGCTTCAAACACAGATATCTCAAACTACCTGCAGACAATCGATGATTCAACATCGACAATTAAGGGACACGTAAAAGTTTCCTTAAAGTCTAACCCTGCAGTATTTGCGATGTACGCAATCAACTCAATGGTTGACAACGCTACATACTTTAACATTGACGTGACCTACCTCAGCGGTTCAGGCTCACTCTCAGAAGCAGACTCTGTACTGATCACCTTTGCTCGTACTGGCGACGTCGGTGCTCAAGGTACACAGGGTACTGAAGGCGCCCAAGGCGTTCAAGGCACTGTCGGTTCTCAAGGAACTCAGGGAACACTCGGAGCCCAAGGAACTCAAGGCACCGAAGGTGCTCAAGGTATCGAAGGTGTACAGGGAGTCCAAGGGTCTGAAGGTACACAGGGAGTCCAGGGTTCTGAAGGAACTCAAGGAACCCAGGGTACAGACGGTACTCAAGGTACTGAAGGTGCTCAAGGAACTCAAGGAACAGCGGCACTATGGAACTTTACTGGCGCTTATGGCGTAGGAACCGCGTATGCAATTGGCGATGTAGCAACTTACAACGGTCAGACTTGGTATCGAATTGATGCTAATGGTGGCACTGTTGGAAATACTCCTTCAGAAGGAGCATTCTGGACGTTACTTGCTGCACAAGGAATTCAAGGTACAGAAGGAACCCAGGGTACTGATGGAACTCAAGGTACTGAAGGAGCCCAGGGCACCGAAGGAGCCCAGGGAACCGAAGGTGCACAGGGAACTGAAGGTACGCAAGGTACTGAAGGATCTCAGGGTACTGTTGGTGCTCAGGGAGTCCAGGGTACAGAAGGTACTCAAGGTACTGACGGACACTCAGACCGTTACAAGACAACCTCTGCTACTACACGTTCGATTGCAGTAGCAAATAACGTAAGTTTTGTATTGGCTGATCCAGATCTTTCTTACTCAGTAGGTCAGGATGTTGTTGTTGCACACGATGTAAACAACCACATGTCTGCAACGGTAGTAAGTTACACATCAGGAACTAACACACTCGTCGTAAATGTTAACGACGTAGTTGGTTCTGGAGAATACTCTTCATGGACAATTAACCTCGATGGTGCTACTGGTGTACAAGGTACAACTGGTGCCCAGGGTACTGAAGGTGCACAAGGCGTTCAGGGTACCGAAGGTACCCAAGGTACTCTTGGTACTCAAGGAACTGAAGGTGCTCAGGGTACTGTTGGTGCTCAGGGTACTGACGGTACTCAAGGAACACTTGGAGCCCAAGGAACTCAGGGTGCTCAAGGTACCTCTGGTCAACTAGGAACTTACGCAGAAACAATTACTGGAACTTCCACAGATGCTGGTGTGACTGGAACTACACAGTTCACAATCACACACAGCCTAGGAACTACAGACATCATGGTTACCGTATGGGATACCTCTACAAAGGCCGAAGTTGTAACAGATATTGTGTACGTAACAAACGACACAGTTACAATCGGATTTGCAATAGCCCCAATTACAACTCAGTCATACAGAGTGGTAGTTAAGGCCTAATACATGAGCAGAAAAGCACTCGTCCCTATCAACGTACTGTCTAGTAGTGCAGAACCTACTGGACAGTACGATGGTGACGTCTACTTTAACTCTGTTAGCCAGAGTTTCTTTGTTTACAACGGAGTAAGTTGGTTAGAGTTTTTACCGAATGCCCAACCAGTAACAGAAGACGGTGGAATTGTTGGTTCAGCACAGCCAGATGACCTGGATGGTGGGGCACCAGCAACAACTGACTTTGAAACAACCTTCGATGGAGGAAACGCTTAATGGCAATTAGAATCCAAGTACGCCGTGGAACTGCTACCCAATGGAGCACTTCTGATCCAGTACTCGCTGCTGGTGAAATTGGTTTCGAGACCAACACTGGTAAGTTCAAAGTTGGTATAGGCGGCAGTACTGTCTACAGCGACCTTCCATACTTCCTTGATGAAGACGATGTCGCAAGCCTCATCAGCAGCAACGCATTAGACACTACTGATGACCTTACAGAAGGTGCTCTTAATAAGTACCTGACTGCTGCAGAACTTAGCACGATCATTAATCGTGGAACATTAAATAACATCACTTTCACATACAACGCTGGAGTACAGGGCATTGATGTCTCAGTACCGACAGTTCAAGGAACTACTGGTGCACAGGGCACAGTAGGTTCGCAAGGTACTGTTGGCGCACAGGGTACAGTAGGTACACAAGGAACCCAAGGAACCCAAGGAACCCAAGGAACTCAGGGCACACAAGGAACTCAGGGCACACAAGGCACACAAGGTACACAAGGTGTACAAGGCCTTCTAGGTGTACAGGGTTCTGCAGGTAACTTTGGTGGCGCTTCATTTGACTACACCTTCAGCACTACAACAACAGAGGCTGATCCAGGTGCAGGAAACCTTCGCTTCAATGCCTCTCCTACAACAGCAACCGCTATGTACATCGATGCAAGTGATGATGCTGCAACAGATCTCTCAACATTCTTAAACACAATCGATGACTCAACATCAACTATCAAGGGCCACTTCCGTGTCTCTAAGAAGTTTGATGACAGCATATTCAAACTCTACACAATTGGTTCTCTTACAGATAACACTGGCTGGTTTACAGTTAATTGCTCTTACGTGTCTGGTAACGGAACACTGTCTAACTCAGATGACATCGTAATCACCTTTGCTCGCACTGGTGATAAGGGTGACACAGGTCTACAGGGTACTCAAGGCGTACAAGGTTTACAAGGTGTCCAAGGTGTTCAAGGTGTTCAAGGACTTGAAGGTTTTGTTGGTTCTAACGGTGCTCAAGGAACTCAAGGAACCGATGGAACTCAAGGTACGCAGGGAACACAAGGAACACAAGGCGTACAAGGCGTACAAGGCGTACAAGGAACTCTCGGTACACAGGGTGTACAAGGTGTTCAAGGACTTATCGGACAAGTTTCTGCTGATCCAACAACCACCGTTCTTCTTTACGGTGGAATGTAACTTAAAGCAGTTCTGTACTACCCCTATGTATTTGGCTGATTTGCGCTGCCTCTAATAAGAACTTTATTGGGCGATATACACCAGGCTTAACTGTGAATGTGTTAAAACGCATCTGATCTGCTTCCTGCTTCATGCGGAAGTTAAAGATGTACCAATCTACTGGGCAGTTGATTCCTCGTGATTCCACATCCTCAACTGCACGTTGGGCGCCCTTGCGACTGACTGCATATCCTGCACATGACCACTGCTGGTATGAGCGACAAGTAAATTCCTCACCAAGATCATGCACCGCCTCGTTATAGGCAAACAGAGAGTCATCTGGAACAAAGAATGAGAAGAAGTCCCAGATGGGCATTAACTCCTGCATGTACATGGTGACAATCTCTTTGAAGTTCTTGCTCACCAAGATGTCATCTTCAAAGATGATCAGGGTGTCGTAATCTGTTTCCAGGAACTTCTTATAAGCCAAATAGTTACTAGCCCACACACCAATGACACCAGCAGAGGGTGGGAATGTCTCACCTGGCTGGCAGTAGTCATGGACGGTGTTGACCTTGAAGCCAGGTGTCTGATTGACGAATGCCTCAGCCTTATCTGCTGTGTTCAAGTACATCGTGGGCGAACCTAGACGTGGCAGAAAAGAGAGCGCCTCTACAATTCCTTCATAGGATTTATTACGTAAGTTATTTCCAGTATCAGTATGGAAGACCTCGTAGCAGGCGTTATCTAGCACTTCTCAATCCACAACTGATAGCCAGATTCAATGATGGTGTATTGATCTTTACACACCTCTAGGAAGCCGTCTACGCCTGCCTTAGGCTCTAGGAAGCGGTCTCCGTTGTAGTTCCATAGATAATCATCAAATGCCATGACGCCGCCCTTCTCAAGGAGTTTGAAGGCGTTAAGACCATCCAAGGCTGTCTGTAGAGCGGTGTGATCGCCATCGATATAGATGAAGTTATAGGTACGAGATGGGCGATTGAAGAACTCATCACTAGTCATCTTGTGCTTAGTGATGCGTGGGTCTTTAAACCTGGAGTCGTAGTAATCCTCGACAGATGTAAAGTCAATCTGATCATGTGCCTTCTCTTCACTTCCCTCCCAGGTATCCACGTCATCGAGGTACTCGATCTCGCAGTTGTCGATCAACCACTCTGTGGCATCGCCTGTGTAGGTGCCAATCTGTAATGCACGAAGTGGCACATCTGGCACATGACGGAAGTACTTCTCTACACTCTTGAACCAATTAGGAAACATATTAGAATAATTTCAGATTATTGAGGCAACCGCTTACATACTCTGGCGCCATCTGGTGATCATCGAGTAGATGCTGGAATAGAACTTTGCTTTCTTCTTTGCGGCCTAACCACCAGCCTGCTACAGCCTTCTCAAACATCAAACAGTATGCGCCGTTGTAATCGACGTATGCTGGAAGAGGGTTGTGGAAGGTAGCGGTTGCATAGAGCAGACCCATCTCTGCATAGGTGTAGCACTGCTGGTACTCCTTGTTGCGTTCGTGGATACGAGACAATAGGAAGTACGCCTCTGGGCGATTAGGTAAGAATGCAACAGCCTGCAAGATGTTGTTGAACACTGTGCGATTGCGATCGCCCTGTGCTGACCAGCACAACGCCATCTTCAGTAGAGATGCGTAAGCAATCAGTGGATGCGTCTTGTAGCCGTACTCTGCAGCACGTAAGTAGAAGCCTGCAGCAGATGCGTACTGCTTTTGTGCATCGTAGGCTTGTGCAAGATCAAAGTTGATCTGTGGGTTAAAAGAATCTTCAGATAACTTGGTTGCTAGTTCTTTAATTCCCATAAGACAAAGCCTCCGTAATCATTCCATTTACAATCTTCTTTGGAACCTGCAATACAAAAGCAGCGTTATCTGCTGCGCCAAAACTTATCAATAAATCTTTACCCAATATTGCCATTCCAACGCAAAATTCAATACGGACGTCTAAGAAAGAAAACGGTTCACTAAGGCCTTTGAAGTTAAACTCTTTATCCCAAACAACTAAGCGATGACGGTAGATTGAATCTTTCTGATTCAAGTAATTTTTCCAGAGTTGAACCTCATGAGTGATACCAATGTAGAAATCGCCCCAAGGAACAATATGCGATCCACCTCGTTGATCTCGTGGAGCAGGAGGAGTTTCTTTTACCAGCACCTGCTTAGTCTCAGGAGTATTTGGGTTAGACCAAACTACCTCTGTAGGCATTGTCCACTTCACAAAGTGATAAGGCTTATCAATGATGGGCATATAGTTCTTATCACAGTATGCAGTGTCATCTCCAGTAGACGGCATACGAACTCGCTGCACCTCTTTGGCTGTCCAGTTAGTTTTATCCAACTCGATCTTGGAGTACTCCATGCGACCTTGACCGTTAGGTGTGGTGTCACGACGAACACCGATCAAGTAGTAGTCACCATCCCACTGCACAACACGGGCGTCTTCCTCTCCTACGAAGGTCCAGATAGGCGGAACATCAAGTGCGGAGTAATCAACCTTGGTGTAGTTAACCATGTTGAGATTTTTATCAAGACGACACAAGTAGTTGGTCGTAACTAGTCGTTGATCTCCCTCGGGATGCAAGTAAGAGAGCGGTCCCCATGGACTAAAAAACTTTTGATCATTTTCCGCAATATAAAGTGTGTAGTTGACCTGGCGAATGTTGACGAGAATGTCACCATCAGAATCCACCATTAAGGAAGGATTCATTATCCCTAATCCTTGAGAGGAACTGAAGGGAATAACTAATGGGGCTAATTTTCCCCCGCTTAAAATAGACCGATGTACTAGATTCATAGGTGTATACCCTATCAGTAAGCACTATACTCCTAGGATGAAAACTTGCTCAGTTTCAGGGTGTACTAATAAATATCGTTCTATCGGCTTATGCGGTACCCATTGGAAAATTAACAAAAAATATGGAACTCCTACCCCTCTATGTTGGTGCGGAGAGCCTGCTCAAACACAGGTGGGGAATTATGCTCCATCGTTATTGTGCAAAAGCCATACCCTTACAGAACGGTTCTGGGGGTACGTCGATGTGAAAACTGAGGACGAGTGCTGGGAATGGACAGGAACCAAGACGGCAGCCAACTACGGGTTAATCTGGTGGAATGACGGGCTCCAATACGCCCATAGATTGTCTTTAGAGATGGATGGGAGACCAGTTCCAGAAAGATGGCATGCCTGCCATACGTGCGATAATCCTCCTTGCGTAAACCCAAACCACCTCTTTGTTGGTACCCCTAAAGATAATGCACAAGATAAGGTTGCTAAAGGTCGTCACGTCTTTGGAGAAAACCACCCAAATGCAAAGTTAAGCGATACAGATGTTCTGGAGATACGTAAACTGGTCTCTGAGGGAATGTTCCAGTCAGATATTTCTCGCAAGTACGGATTGAACATAAGTTATGTGTCAGAATTGGTCGCGGGGTTAAAACGCCGTGATATCTTAGAGAAGGAGTAAAGAAAATTCCTACAGTTTACAAGACAATTGCTCAAGCAGCACCAGCGGCAACCACGCTGACTACGCTGTACACAGTCCCAGCATCAACCTCAGCCGTGGTCTCAACGATCATCATCTGCAACCAGGCAGCCTCTTCTGCTACCTACCGTATTGCGGTTAGCCCAGCAGGTGCGGCAGCAGAAGCCAAGCACTACATCGTTTACGGTGCAACAGTTGCAGCCTCTGATACGACAGCGTTAACACTTGGAATGACTCTAGCAACTACAGATGTGGTTCGTGTATTTGCTTCAACTGCAAACCTATCATTCTCACTATTTGGCAGCGAAATTTCCTAATTAACTAGTTAGAGGTATATCAAGTGACTATCACTAACAGGGTCTCATTAAAGAGCGTCATGGGCGGTAACACGCCTATTGCCGACGTTCCAGACGCCCCTACCATCGGAGCAGCAACTAACGTTGGAACTAGCCGTGCTTATAACAATGGCTCTGCAACTGTTGCTTACACAGCAGCAGCAACTGGTGGAACTGCTACTACATTTACCGCCACATCTACACCAGGCTCATTTACTGGCACAGGTACATCTCCTATTACAGTGACTGGATTACAGTCTGCTACTTCTTACACATTCACAGTAAGTGCTGCTAATGCAAACGGCACTCTCACCTCTGCTGCTTCATCTTCTATTACTGCAACTACCGTTCCGCAAGCACCTACTATTGGCACGGTTACAGTTACCGACTCAACAACTTTATCAGTGCCGTTTACTGCTGGTGCTACTGGTGGTTCTGCTATTACGAGTTACACAGCAACTTCTAGCCCATCTGTTTCTTTGTCAGTTTCTGGTACTACAAGCCCACTAACTGTTACAGGAACTTTTGCTGCTAATCAGGCATACACAGTTCAGATTGTTGCAGTCAATGCTAATGGTTCATCCACTGCCTCTTCTGCCTCTAGTGCAGTAACCCCAGTAGCACCCCGCGATGCTTACTTTGCTGGCGGTTACAATACAGGGACTATTGCTGGCATTGACAAAATATCCTTCCCCTCAGATGCAAAGACCACATCGACTGCAACATTATCTGTTGGAAGATACTTTTTGGCAGGATACGCAAATAGTGGAGTTGCTGGGTATTTTGCGGGAGGAGATTCGGGGGGTTCCAACACGTCTGTAATAGATAAGGTAACTTTTTTAGCAGATTCTAGGTCTACTTTAGCGGCTACCTTAACCACGGCGCGTTCATCTATTGCTGGTGCCGCAAACTCTGGTACTGCTGGGTATACGGCTGGTGGCGCATACCTGACGGGTATAGATAAAGTTGCTTTTTCGGCAGATACAAAGACTACGCTCTCGGCTACATTAAGCAACGGCAGATACGCACTCACAGGTGCGGCGAATAGTGGTACAGCGGCTTATTTCACAGGTGGTGATAACGATGTAAACGGCAGGGCAGACAGGATAGACAAAATAACTTTTTCAGGAGATACCACCTCTGTTATTGCAGCAGTATTGACTGATATTATGCTTGGTCCTTCAGGTGCTTCTAATAGTGGAACTGCCATGTATATTGCTGGCGGTTATAATGCTGCAACAATTACAGTTACTAGGATTGACAAATTAGCATATTCAGGCGAAACAAAATCAACACTTAGCGCAGTTTTATCTGCCGCTACTGGTTATATGGCAGGTTGTGCCGACAGTGGCGTGGCTGCTTATTTTGCTGGTGGAAATACTGGAGCCTACACCTCTAAGATTGAAAAGTTAACATTTTCTAATGAAACAAGAAGTAATTTAGCAGCAACTTTATCAACTGCTAGAGTAGGTTCTGCCAACGGCGCAGCGGCTAACAGCGCAGGTCTATAATGAATCTTTTACTTGAGATATTGAAGCAAAAGTAGGCGGGGAGACATGGAACTACTACCAGACATAACTGAAAAATTCACGCCTGACATTTTATTAGCGATGGCAGAAGTTCAACAGTCACGCTCTGACTTCCAGTTAGAGAAGTTTGTTGTGAATCAGCACGATACAGATGAGATGCGCTACCAGCAGACTGTTATAGAACTCCAACAACTCTACTACACCATCAAGACTGTGAGCCTTGAGATGAAGAAGACTGAGATTGAGATCAACAAACTTCGTGCTACAGGTGATGAGGTAGATGAGATTGATGCTCAGATCAAGGAATTAGGTCTTGAGCAGACTCGCCTCGTTGGGATCGGCGCCTTCAGAGAGTTAGATATGTTGATGAACATCTACAACTCTTTCAAGCACAAGTACACTCGTGCAGAGATTGAAGCAGCACAGCCAGACTATTGGAACAAAAGATTAAGCCGTCAGGCTACACTAGAGGCTATCGGTGGCACTCAGGCACAGGCTGCACACCTAGATTCACTTCGTCAGATTGGTGCTCTTGAAATGGCGCCAGAGGGCGGAATCCGTGCAGTCTCTCAAGAGATGCAGCAGATCACAGGACAAACTCAGAAGGAGTTAGCATGAAGTACTACACATGGAAGTTAAAGTGGGAAAACGGTGAAGGTACTGATCCTACATCCACTGTAAATAATGATGAGGTTCGTATTGAGCCAGTGTTTGCTACAGGTGATGTATCTGACCCAGCAACACTGGTCTACTGCTACCTGCTCAGAGGTTCAATTAACCCTAGCGCTTTGACTGCCTGGTCTGTAACAGAGACCACAGCAGCAGCAATGCTTGCCGCTGCCCAAGAGTCAGATGCTGGTGCAACCCTAGAAGATGGATTAATTAAATTTACGCCAATTGAATTGCCTGCTTAATACTTTTTTCTCAGAACTGATAGGAGACAATAAGCCTTATGGCTAATATCAAGAGAGCAAATGCATCCAGCATCACTAAGAGTGGTGTTGCGATCGCTGACGTACCTGATGCTCCTACCATTGGCGCTGTAGCAGATACTACTGCTGGAGGTACAGTCACTGTAGCCTACACAGCAGCCGTTACTGGAGGAACTGCAACTACCTTTACCGCTACCTCTTCACCTGGCGGAATTACAGGAACAGGATCATCTCCTATAAATGTTACTGGCCTTACCGACGGAACTGCCTATACCTTCACTGTGACAGCCTCTAATGCAACAGGATCTGCTACATCTGCTGCATCCTCTTCAGTAACTCCTACATCCTTCCTTACTGGTGCCTATGACTCTATTGCTACCACTACGGTAGGAGCAGGTGGAGCAGCATCTATTACATTTAGTTCTATTCCTAGCACATATCAGCATTTACAGATTAGAGGCATTGCCCGTTCAACTGCCGCTTCTGGTCCACGCGCTGTTTATTTAAGGTTAAACAGCGATAGCGGAAGTAATTATGCAAGTCACAGATTAGAAGGCAATGGCAGTTCTGCAAGTGCATTAGCACTTACATCACAGACTTACATTCATATTTACGATAATCCAGCGGCAAATCAAACTGCATCAGTTTTTTCATCCTTAGTACTTGACGTTTTAGATTATGCTAATACTTCTAAAAATAAAACTGCGCGTTTTCTAAATGGTTTTGATGCCAACGGAAGTGGTTATATTGGTTTTCAATCTGGATTATGGATGAATACTACTGCTGTAACTTCTTTAACTTTTACTTTAGAATTAGGCGACTTTGCTCAATACACACAGTTCGCCCTATACGGAATTAAGGGGAACTAACTATGGCCGCAGGAAATACATACGAGGCAATCGCTACAGAGACTCTTGCATCAGCACAGGCATCTGTTACATTCTCAAGCATCCCTAGCACCTATACTGATTTGGTTTTGGTTGTAAATGCTGCATTAAGCAATAACACACCTTTATATATGCGACCAAATAACAACACATCAAGCGTTTATTCAACTACTTGGTTACTTGGTAATGGAAGTGCAGCAAGTTCTAGCAGATATAATCAAACTGCTCTAGGCGGCTCAGGAATACTAATTGATAATTATGGCGGTTCTACTGGCTTTCCTAGTGATTTTTCAGGTATGGCTAAATATGAAATTATGAATTATGCAAACAGTACGACATACAAAACTATTTTAGTTCGAGCAGGAACAGCGACAAATTGGACAGTAGCATCGTCAAATCTATTTGCTAACACAACTGCTATTTCTAGCATTTATATTTATCCTTATATTGGAACGCTTTTAACTGGCAGCACATTCAATCTCTATGGCATCGCAGCCGCTTAACGAAAGGATAAATATATTATGAGTGCAAATTTCGTTTTGCTAGAAAAAATCACCGTCGGAGCAGCGGGAGCATCCTCAGTAACTTTTTCAGGAATACCCCAAACTGGGTACACTGATTTGGTATTGAAAATCAGTCCACGACAAGTTGCTGGTGGTGTATGGCAGGGAATAAGTTTGACTGTCAATGGTTCCACTAGCACTTACTCCTCAAAAATTCTTGAAGGTGGAGATAGCACAGCAACAAGCGCCAATGGAGGTGCTACGGGAATAGGTATGAACTCTGTTGGTGTGCTTTACGCATCTACTTTTGCATCTAATGAAGTATACATTCCTAACTATACTTCTAGTAATTACAAATCTTTTAGTATTGACAGTGTAAGCGAAGGCAATCAATCAGGTGGTGTGTATCAAGATTTAATTGCAGGTTTATGGTCTACCACTTCTGCAATTACATCTATTACTTTGACAGGTCAATCAAACAACTTTGCCCAGTACTCAACCTTCTACCTCTACGGCGTAGCAAAGTTAGGTACAACCCCTGCAATCGTGCCATACGCAACAGGTGGCGATACCATTATGACTGACGGTACTTACTGGTACCACGCATTTTTATCATCAGGAACATTTACCCCTGCAAAGGGATTGTCTTGTGATGTACTTGTAGTAGCAGGTGGTGGTTCAGGCGGATGGCCATACTCAGGTGGTGGTGGTGCTGGCGGTGTTGCTTATTCAACTGCAAACTCATTAACAACTACGGGTTATACAGTAACTATTGGAGCAGGTGCCGCTGGTGCGTACAACACTAGTAACGGTGTTCAAGGTGGAAATTCACAATTTGGTGCATTAACTGCTGCTGTTGGTGGTGGTGGTGGTGTTGGTAACAACGTTGCGTCACCACCTAAAAACGGTGGTTCAGGTGGTGGTGGTGCAGCATACGATTTTGTAAGTACTAATACCGCCAATAGAACTGGCGGCACAGGAACATCAGGTCAAGGTAACAATGGTGGGAATGGCGGACCTAGCAACTGGGTTAATCACTGTGGTGGCGGTGGTGGCGGAGCAGGTGGCGTTGGTGGAACTGCAACTACTACTAAAGCAGGCGATGGTGGCGCTGGAACTAACGCCTATTCATCTTGGTTATCAGTAGTCGGGCTTGGCGTATCAGGGTTTATTGCTGGTGGCGGTGGCGGTGGAACAAATGACACCGCAGCAAATGCAGGTGCAGCAGGTTCTGGTGGCGGTGGTAGAGGTGCATCAAATGATGGAACTCAAGAATCAGGAGCAGGTGTTGCAAACACTGGTGGTGGTTCTGGTGGCGGTGGTGCAGGTAATGCACCTGCTTCACCTAAAAACGGCGGTTCAGGTCTAGTAATTGTGAGGTATCCAATCTAATGGCACATTTTGCAGAAGTAAATGATCGTAACGAAGTCGTTCAGGTACTAGTAGTTCCTAATGCCCAGGAGCATCGTGGTCAAGAGTTCTTGGCTGATGATCTGGGTCTTGGTGGACGATGGATTCAAACTTCATACAACGGAAACATCCGTAAGAATTTTGCGGGAATTGGATACTACTACGACGAGGCTCGTGATGCATTCATTGCTCCTCGTCTAGAGCCACATGCAGATTACGCCTTTGACGAGGAAACTTGTCGCTGGGTTCTCCGCACAGAAGAATAAAAGTAAGATAAACTAACAACTCAAACCCGTTTAGGAGATAAACATGTCAGTTCCAACTAAGGTCATTGTAGACTGCTCAACAGGCGAAGAGTCAATCGTAGAACTCACAGCCGAAGAGATCGCTCAGATGGAAGCAGATGCAGCAGCATTTGCCGAAGCAGAAGCAGCACGAGAAGCAGAAGCAGCAGCAAAGGCAGCATTGAAGGAATCAGCAAAGGCTAAGTTAGTCGCTGGTGAACCTCTTACTGCAGAAGAAGCAGCAGTTCTCGTCATTTAATTTCGCCCCAAAGTTTTAAGGAGACGCCGTGAGTAATCGCAGAGCACAAGATGAGCGCATCGAGGGAACCCCCGATGGCGCTAGTGCTATCTCTGAAATCATGGATGTACCTGATGCTCCCACTATAGGTACGGCAACTAACGTAGGCACTAGCCGTGCATACAATAATGGCGCCGCTACAGTTGCATTTACGCCCAATACAACAGGCGGAACAGTAACTACCTATACAGCAACAAGTAACCCAGGATCACTTACTGGAACTGCAGCAACTTCTCCAGTAACTGTCTCTGGTCTTGCAAGTCAGACCTCTTACACATTTACTGTAACAGGCGGTAACACAACAGGAACATCTGCAGCAACAGCGGCATCTAATAGCATTACAGCCACAACTGTTCCACAGGCTCCTACTATTGGTACAGTTACAAGAACAAATAACACTACTGTCTCTGTGCCATTTACAGAGGGTGCTACTGGTGGCTCTGCAATTAGTTCTTACACAGTAACAAGTAGTCCTTCAATTTCTCTATCTACTTCGGGCTCTTCGACTCCTCTTACTGTTACTGGAACATTTGCTCAAGGTCAGGCTTATATCTTTACTATGACAGCAACTAATGCCAATGGAACATCTGCGGCTTCTTCTGTTTCTAACTCTGTAACTCCCCTTGCTGCTCCTGTATTTGGTAATTGGACTTCAAAGACTTCTATGGTTTCGGGCAAAAACTACTCAATGTGGTTTGCCAATGGGGTATTCATCGCTCCACAATTCTTTGTCCCAGGTTCACCTCCTGGAAACTACGGCGAGGACGTAGCACAGACTTCAACAGATGGAAATACTTGGACTGCAAGGACTTTACCCAGTGCTACTTCCTGGAGAAATCCTACTGGGAATGGCACCATTATTGTCATGCCAGGTGGGGGTTCCGATTACGCTACATCATCTAACGGAAGTACTTGGACTGCAAGGACCTATGGCTCCAAGAACTGTTTTGGAATGGTCTGGAACGGGTCAATCTTTGCTGCAACAGGGTATGGCACGACTCTCATCGAGACTTCGACAGACGGAACTAACTGGACTGCAAGAACTGGTACCTCAGCCGCTGGCTGGGGTGGCATGGCATGGGGTAACGGTATTTTTCTTTCTGTGTCAAATACATCCAACGAAGCACAGACTTCTCCAGACGGAATTACTTGGACTGCAAGGACTATGAACGTAGCAAGCAATGTCGGACCAGGAATCGGATGGAACGGCTCCGTGTTCTTTGTTCCCCATCAGGGCAGTGCCACTTACCAGACAACCACAGACGGAATTACTTGGGTAACAAGGACTGCGCCTAGCGCAATGGGTCGAGTCCCTGGGGTTGCGGGCTCCATGTTCTTGATTCTTTCTGGAACCAACTTCAAGAACTCATTGAACTCTACAGATGCAATCACGTGGACAGAACGCACACGTGCAGGCGCAACAAACTATGGTTCAGTAAATTACACTGCGTATGGCAATGGAATGTTTATGACTACAGGCGGAGACAACACCGTTGAAGCAATTACTTACGCATAAGAAAGGCATGAAATGACAAAACGTTACGAGATAGATACTGCCGAGAACGGGTTCGCTATTCGAATCTTTAACGGCGATGAGGATGTTCCGTACCAGTTCCAACCAGATTACCCAAACGGCGACCCATTTGACTCTGAGGCAGAGGCTGCTGCTTGGGCCGAGGCTTCAATTGCTGCACATGATCCAGCAGTTTTGGTCAATGCCCCTAGTGGAAAAGGTTTACCAGGGGAATCTAAAATCACTCCATTGATGGCATTAAAAGCAAGTGCTAAGGCTAAACTCATGTCAGGCACTCCACTCACGGAAGAAGAAGTCGACGCTTTAATTTTTTAAAGTATAAACAAGATGAAGAGACGGTCTCTTGGGTAGAAGTAGAGGTCGCCCCTTAATACTTTTTTCTTAGTACCGATAGGGGATAATCCTAACCATGCGTGGTAACAAGGTACAGGGTCGATTTAAGATCGACTATGAGACTATGTCAATGGATGAAGGCATCGTTGACGAACTCCGTGACCCTGTAGGTACAGAGGTCAACTGGTGGCTCTGGGATGATGCTGCCCTTGCTGCTGACTATGACACCTTTGTCGACCCAGTCTATGACGTCTCCAACCAGGAAGATGGCAAGGGTCGCCGCTGGAATGAGCCGTTCAAACTGCCCGTTATTATGGCGCAACAATTACGTGGTACTAACATCATGAATGAACGTGGTTACTACACCACAGATACATTGCGCCTAGTAGTTGCTGTGGCAGATATCAACAGACTTCTTCCAGCAATGATTACAGATCCAGCACAGCATATTAAAGACCGTGTCGTATTCCACGACCTCGTATTCGTTCCTACCCGTGTCCTTCCTCGTGGTCTCTACAAAGAGCGCTACTCAGTGGTCACTATTGACTGCAACCAGGTCAATGCTGAAGAACTTGTTAATGATCCGCAATTCCAATCACTTCCTTACCAGAGCGCTGCAACTATCAATACCAATAATGCATATGGTCTTGATGGTTACGGCACTGGCGAGTATGGCTTGTAAGAAAGGTAATCTCTCATGACATTCACTCTACCTACTAGGGGCCAAGCAAATTGGGATACAACTCTCAACGCCTCTCTTCAAGACCTTAATACTCGTGTGCAGTCTATCGAGACTGACAATGGTCTTGAAGGTACACAAGGTACGCAAGGTGTACAAGGCCGTACTGGTGTTCAAGGATCTCGTGGTGCAACTGGTGCACAAGGTACTGGTGGCTCTAACGGAACTAACGGAACGCAGGGTGTACAAGGTAGTGCTGGTGCACAAGGTATTGATGGCGATAACGGAACACAAGGAACACAAGGAACTCGTGGCTCACAAGGTGTGCAGGGATCATCTGGTGCAAGTGGTGCACAAGGTGTACAAGGTGTACAAGGTACTGCTGCAAATGATGGCGATCAAGGTATTCAAGGTGTACAGGGATCTCGTGGAACTGCAGGTGCACAAGGTGCACAAGGACACCTCGGTGTGCAAGGTGCAACAGGAGCGCAAGGCGCAAAAGGTGTTGACGGAGATCTAGGAGCGCAAGGTACACAGGGTGTACAGGGATTCCGTGGAGTACAGGGTGTTCAAGGAACTGCTGGTGCAGGTTTTGCACAGGCGCAGGGTACGCAAGGAACTCAAGGCGCATCTATACAAGGCACACAGGGATCAACTGGTGCACAGGGTGTACAGGGCTCTCTTGGAACGCAGGGAGCACAAGGCGCTGCTATTCAAGGAACGCAAGGCACAGTTGGAGCGCAGGGCGCTGACGGCACACAAGGATCAGTTGGCACGCAAGGTGCTCAAGGAACTCTTGGCGCACAAGGATTGCAAGGAACTCAAGGAACAGTTGGTAGCCAAGGTACTGAAGGTACACAAGGCGCATCTGGTTTACAGGGTGCAACTGGTACAGGTACACAAGGCACTGAAGGAACACAGGGAGTACAAGGAGTACAAGGCACTGTCGGTATCCAGGGAACACTTGGCTCACAAGGAACAAGTGGATCAACCGCTTTTGCAACAGGTGACACACAGACGACTGTCGGAAGTGCAGGAGCAGCAAGTGCTCTACCAGCAACACCTGCTGGATATCTAAAGGTCCTCATTAACAGTGTGCAGTACGTAATTCCTTATTATCCTGAGTCTTAATTTCAGGAAGGATTGTGATGGAAGATTTCGAGACAGAGTTAGACCCTTCGCTCTTTGAGGACGAAGAGGTAGAATTAGATGACCTCGACTACGACAAGCACGCCCTAGACGAGGAAGACCTCGATGATTGGGAGGATTCGTAATGGCAGCGAAGAAAGTTAACAAGGGCAAGGTTGAGAAAGTGATGCGGGAGTACTCAGAAGGTAAACTTCATAGCGGATCTAAAAAGGGCCCAATAGTTAAATCAAAGAAGCAGGCCCTTGCAATTTCTCTTTCAGAAGCAGGTCTTTCAAAGAAGAAGAAGAAGTAATGGCTGAGAAGAAGCCAGTTGAGAAGCCAGTAAAGATTGGTATTAAAGTTCCTGGTAAGCCAGCCCGTGAAGTTCACACAATCAAAAAGAACAAGCAGGGTGATGTAATCGTCGACCACGCAAAACGAGGTGGAGCCTACGACAAGATTAACCTGACAAAGAAGGCAGGGGCAAAGACAATTGCCCAAGGAGTTAAGGCGACTAAAGATTGGCACAAGAAGAATGGCTAAGTCAGAAGCATGGCAACGCAAAGAAGGTAAGAACGCCAAAGGCGGCCTTAACGAAAAGGGACGTAAGTCTTACGAGAAGGCTAACCCTGGTTCAGATTTAAAACCTCCAGTATCTGCTAAGCAAGCAAAAAAGTCACCAAAGTCTGCAGCACGACGTAAGTCCTTCTGTGCACGTATGGGAGGCATGGAAGGTCCTATGGAAAAGAACGGCAAGCCAACCCGTAAAGCCTTGGCACTACGAAAGTGGGATTGCTAATGGCAACCAAGAAGACAGATCCTTGCTGGGATGGTTACACCCAGGTAGGTATGAAGATGAAGAATGGCAAGAAAGTTCCTAATTGCGTTCCTGCAAAGGGCGTTCCAAAATCCAAACCTAAGAAGAAAGTGAGCAAGTAAATGTGTGCAGCATGTGGATGTGGTAAGAAAAAGGGTGAGCCAGGATTTGGTAAAGGCCCAAAGTCAAAAGCAAAGAAGTGTACTTGCGGTACCTGTAAAGCATGTAAGGCAAAGAAGAAGTAATGTGTGCAACCTGTGGCTGCATGAAGCCTAAGGATAAACACGGCATGAAGACTCTTGCCGCTGCTAATAAGAAGTTTGCAAAAGCCACAAGTAAACCGACTAAGAAGAAGAAGGACAAGAAGTGATGAAGAAGACTCTTACTCCTAAGCAGATGAAGATCGCTGGGGCTGCAAAGCCAACAGACAAGATCACTGGCGCTGACTTCAAAGCCCTTAAAAAAGGTAAAGCGCCAAAGATGACTATGAACAAGAAAAAAGGCATGTAGTGAAATACACCAAAGACTCAGACAAGAGGCAGGATGCCAAGACCACTAAGGGTCTAGACAAAAAGCAGAAGGCTATGTTTGAGAAGATGGACAAGAAGCACCGCAAGCCTAAGTCTCAGGAAGACGACCGCAAGATGGACGTGGCGATCGTTAAAAAGATTAAAAAGAAGTAATGACTAAGCCACCTACGGGTGGCTTTTTCATTTATCATTGCAATATCAGACCACCGCTGCGGTGCCTGTGTAGTTCCCACTACTTGCGATAAAGGGGTTTATTATGGCTTGGAAGCCTTGGTATGAGCGTGCCGCTGAATTGAACGGCAAAGATGAAGTCGAAGAGTTTATGCGTGGTGCATTCGGCTATCGTCCAAAAGACAAACAACCAATTATTACTGGTCTTATCGCAGGCTACGTCGGTGGAAAAGTTGCTGGCAAAACCGTTGCGAAGGCCAGGAAAAAGAAGTGAAGAAAGACCACGTCCTTAACTCCATTCACAAAGCAAGCCACGAGACCTCTCGACTTGTAGGAGCACACCTGCGATCAGAAGCCAAAGCAAATGGATGGCCATCGCACGTCGTGAGCAGCACCAGTGTCTCCTACAGCAAGAACGGCTTTGCTGCTAATGTCAGTGAGAAGCATCATGCCGAGGCACTCGATTACGAGTACGGAACTCCTAGCAGACAACCAAGTGGAGCCATTCGCCATACAGCAAATCGCACCGCTGAGTCAGAGAACTTCCTAGTCAATCGCCTCTTCCAGCATCTGGAGGATCACCTATGAGTTTCTTGTTAGATGAAGATGAAGCACTTCGTAACCTACTTAAAGACATGTTTGTTACTGATCAGAAGTCAGTTACTGAAGATGGCCCACAACGCAAGGTAGGCGTATGGTTTGGACAACCTGACCAGGAAATCCGTAACCAGTCATACCCTTACATCACTATTGACATGATCGATATCGCAGAGGCGTTTGATCGTGCACATCGCGGCAAAGTCAATCCTAACTATTACGCAGACCCAGACACTATGGCAACAGGTGTTAACTGGGATACAGACCTGCATGGTAAGGACATGGACTTTCCTGTTCCAGTAAATATTGATTACCAGATCACAACCTATGCACGTCAGCCACGTCATGATCGTCAGATCTTGGCGCAGTTGCTGTACACAAAGATTCCATTACGATTTGCAGTTTTGAATGTGGGTGAAAATACTCAGTTCGGAACTACACGTCGTCTGGATGTTCTTGATATCTCTAAGCGAGATATTACAGAGCAAGGAAAACGTTTATTCGTAAACGCAATCACGGTGCGTGTCTCTAGCGAGATCGCTCCATCCACATTCAATAAACTCTACAAGGTACAAGAACTCAACGTTACAGGCACAACTGGCAGCCAAGTAATTGGTCGTGGTCAGTTTACTGCTGTAGAACCGATCACAATAACGACACCATAAGGAACCCTTACCCAACTAGTTAGGAGAAAAAATGGCATATAGCCGCCCAGGTGTTTACATTAGTGAACGCCTACTACCAGCAACACTCCCTGCGGGAGTAAGTGCAGACTCTGCTGGTGCAGTTGTTGCACCTTTCGCACAAGGCCCAGAGACTGTAACTCTTGTTACATCTTGGTACGAGTTCACTAAGTACTTTGGTGGATACAACGCTTCTTACCCAGCCACCTTCGGTGTTGGGTCATTCTTTGCCAACGGTGGACGTGAACTATTTGTTAAGCGTCTACTTGCAGATGATGCAGATTCAGCAACAGTAAACCTTCTTACATCAGGAAGTCTTGTTGTTGCTACTGTAACATCAAAGAACGCTGGAGCAGATGGTAACAACCTTCGTGTTGTTGTAACCGCTGGATCAGTTGCTTCAACCTACACATTGACTGTCTACAAGGAGTCTGGTGTAGCAAACGATATTAACGATGACATCCTTCTTGAGCGCTATGAGAATGTTGTATTCGATGACTCAGCGTCTAGCGATTTTGCCGAGACAGTAGTCAACCTAGTATCACCAAACATCACAATCTCAAGCAGCGCTGCAGGTGTTCCAGTATCAACTACCTATCCTTTGACAGGTGGATCAAACGGAACTACTCCAGTAGCCGCTGACTACACAGACTACAAGGGAACAGGATCTGCAGTATTTGAAGACTTCTCTCCTCTTGCTCGTCCACTCGTCGTATTCCTTCCAGGAATCCACAGCCTGTCAGCAGATGAAGCAGAAGTGTATGACGCAGCATCAAGTTGGTCAGAATCAAACAACTCATTCGTAGTTGCTGAGACTGCTTCTAGCCAGACTGTCGCAAATGCAATCTCGTTTGCTGGATCTCTTACAGACTCAGCAGCAATCGCTGTCTACTACCCACACGTATTTATCTCTGATCCTCTTGGACGTGGTGCTGGTGCACTACGCAAGATCGGACCATCAGGTGCGGTAGCAGGACTCTACCTATCAACAGATGCAAGCCGTGGTGTCTTCAAGGCTCCAGCAGGTATCGGTGCTTCTGTTCAAGGAATTGTTTCTGTAGAAAAGACATTTACCTCAACTGAACTTGATTCACTCAACGCAAGCACATCTCCAGTAAACCCAATCCGTCAGATTCCTGGCGCTGGTCTTTCTGTCATGGGTGCTCGTACACTCAAGCAAGACGGCACTGCTAACAAGTACGTCAACATGCGCCGCTCACTTAACTACATCCGTAAGAATCTACAGAACCTTACAGAGTTCGCATTGTTCGAGAACAATGACGAACGTCTATGGGCACAGATTCGTACAACTCTTGGCTCATTCTTGAACGAGTACAAGAACCAAGGCGGTCTCCGTGGAGCAACTAACGCTCAAGCATTCTTCATCAAGTGTGATGGAGAGAACAACAGCGCACAGCAGATTGCAAATGGAGAAGTTCACATCCAAGTTGGTGTGGCTCTTCAATATCCAGCAGAGTTCATCGTCATCGACCTCAGCCAAAAGACGCTGAACTAATCCGAAGGAGAAATATAAATGCCTACAATCATTAATAATCGGTCGACATTAATCACCGATCCGATTCGTAACTTTAGATTCTTGGTGCAGTTTAAGCCCCAAGGAACTAATCCAACACTAGATGCACTCAAGGGTGTCACTCTAGGGTTCACTTCTGTGTCTGGCCTATCGGTCACCACAGACTCTATCCCATACCGTGAAGGTGGTTACAACACCACTGTCCACCAGATTCCTGGTCAGACAACCTTCACACCTATCACACTACAACGTGGTGTGATTCTTGGTACTAACCAGAACTGGGAATGGATGCGTAACATGTTTGCAACTGTTGCTGCTGGTGGATCAACACGATCTATCGCACAGAACTTCCGTTGCAACCTAGAAGTTCAGGTCCTATCACACCCAATTCCTTCTGCAGGTGAAGAGGATAACTCTTCTGCAACAGACCACGTAGCGATGCGTTTTGAAGTTTACAACGCATGGCCTACATCAGTTGCATACTCAGACCTCAACGCAGGTGACAACGCCCTATTCGTAGAGCAGATGACACTCGTACACGAAGGATTTGATGTTAACTGGGCACCTAACTTAACTACACAAGCAGCAGACTTCCTCGACTAACAAAGGACTAACATGACGAAAACAATTAGTGCAGCGGCTAATCCCGCATTGGCAAACAACCTCATTAACCAAGCCATCGCTGAAAAGCCAGAGGCTATAGATGTAAAGGTCCTCCCTCCTTTGGACAACGTGGTGACTCTCCCTGGCGGCTACATAAACGCCGCTGGGGAAGTCATTACGGAGGCAGAGGTAAGAGAACTCAATGGTAATGACGAAGAAGCAATTGCTCGTGCAGCAAACGTCGGTAGAGCAATCTTAACTATCCTTCAACGAGGAACAGTTCGGATTGGAAATGAGAAGGCAGATGAGAAGATGTTAGATCAACTCCTTGCAGGGGATCGAGACATGCTTATCCTGGCAATCTTCAAGGCTACCTTTGGTCGCACCACAGAAGTACCCGTCTACTTTGGATCAGAACTAAAGCAGATTGAAGTTGATCTTGATAAAGATATTCAAGTGAAGATTTTAACTGACCCAGTTAATGATCGTATTTTCTCAGTATCGGGAAAGAACCACGAGTACACAGTGACACTACCGACAGGTGTCTCTCAGAAAGAGATGATTATCAACTCTGATAAATCCTCCGCTGAGTTGACCACCATCATGCTAGAGAATACTGTGTTAAAGATCGATAACTCTCCAGTTGTTAGCAAGCAACAGGTACGAAACCTAGGACTTGCTGATCGTAGAAAGATTGTTGAAGAGATCAACAAGCGACTACCAGGACCGCAGTTTGACAGCATCGTTGTCACTGACCCTGAGACTGGAAGCGAGGTACCAGTTCCCGTTAATTTCGGGACCTTATTTCGATTCTAATACTCTTCCATACAGTCACGTAGTGGCTGAATGGGCAGCGTTAACTCAATCCTTTAAGGGATGGACGTTGACAGAGATAAAGCAGTTGTCACCACGAGAACGAAAGAACTGGCTACAGATAGCCAAATACGTAAAGGGAAAGGACTAGCATGGCCAACAAGATGGTTGCCAACATTAAGTCTTTGACCACTGGTGTTGACGAACTGACAAAGAAAGTTAATGCTCTCTACGAGTCACTTGAAAAAGTATCTAGCGTTTCAACTTCGGCTATGGAGGGCGCTACTGGCGCTCTAAAGAATAACGGCGGTAGTGCTCACCTAGGCACATCAACTACACGGCCAGGTACGGGCGCTGACAATGCACGTTTCCCACAGCAGACTTACTCAGGTCCAGGGACTAATCAAGTCAACAACAGTCTTGGACAGTTCTCTCAACAGGGTGGCGGTGGATTCCCCCTAGATCCTGGTAGCGGTGGTCGTAGCAAGTTTGTTCAAGGCGCTATAGGAGCGGCTAAGATAGGTTTAGCACCAGTTGCTGCTGCCTACGCAGGAATGCCTGATCTCGCTCTTACAATGCAGCGTTCAGTTGGATTCTACCAAGCAGGATTAGCATCTCCAGGAATTAACCGTGGTCAGTTAGAGCGTGCAACATTCAGCGCTATGGGTGGTGGCTTCTCTAGTCGTGGTTCAGATGCTGCAGTTGCAGCGTTACTGGCTAGTCGTGGCTATACCCCAGGAAGTGCTAACTACCTACAGACTGTATCTCAAGTTGGTGGAGCGTTTAAATATCTTGGAATGGATAACGCAGCAGCGGCTAGTTCAATTGCAGGACTTCAGTCAGGTCCTATGGGAGCAAACCTATACCAGTACGGTATCAGTACCTATGATGCGGTTTCTGGAAAAGAAAAAACACCAGGGCAAATTGCAAAGCAGTTAATGAGTGCTATGACTGGTGGTCGTGGATTCAGCAGTGTTGAAGCATTACAAGAATCACGTCAACGTGGTTTCCTTGGTGCCAACATGTCTACTATGGGATTTGATGCAGGGCAACAAGAGATCTTGTATCAAGCAATGATTGATATTACAGCAGGACGAAATCCAGACCTCGCAGTTCGTGGAAGTAATCAAGGAGGAGGGAATGCAAACACAGCCCTCACTGCTGCAGGTCGTTTAAGCGGTTCTGAAACAGAGTTAATGATGAAAGCAGAAACCGCAATGATTCGCGGTTTTGAAAATGCTGCAGATACTGTAGAAGCATTTAACCGAGTACTAGGGAAATCCGTTGAGCAAATGGGATACCTAAAGGGATTGATTGGCGGAGTTGGCGGAACTAACGTAGGAGCGGCTTTATCTACAGGCATCACTATGCTGTTAAGTGGAATAAAAGATTTAATCTCATTACTTCCTAAGGGTGTACCAGGCGGTGGAGCAACCTCTGGATTTGGTGCTGGATTTAATACTGGTATCGGACCACGAGGCGGAGCCGCAGGAAACGGGTTTGGTGCTAAAGATAACTCAGGAATTTGGGCATCAACAAACAACGTACACACAGGTCAAGATTTCCCAATGAAGATCGGATCACCTGTATCAGCAAGTCTTGATGGTTATGTTTCCAGTATTAACCCAGGACCAGATTACGGAACCGCTATCGTTATCGATCATCCTAATGGGTACCAGACAGTGTATGGACACTTAAGTGAGCGAAGTGTGAACCTCGGTGACTTTGTAACAAAGGGACAAAAAATTGGAAAGTCAGGAAACACAGGTAATACGACTGGTCCTCACCTCCACTACGAAGTACGACAAGGAAAGAACAACCCAGTTAATCCAGATGTATTAACTTACTTTGGAGCAGCATCTCCAGTTGGCGCTGCAGGTTCTAGTGTCACTCCTACCTCTGCTGCCTCTAACGTTGCAGGTACAAAAGCAATTCTTGGAACTGGTGATCAGCAAGAATGGGCGACACAGTTCCTCAGTAGAATTGGAGCACCGATAACAGACACAAATCTTAAGTCTGTTAATACATGGATGCGCTTTGAAGGCGGTCACTGGAAGAACTCTGCTCATTACAACCCTCTCAATACAACCTTGGACATGGGCGGGTCTGAGATCATGAACTCCCATAACGTAAGACGCTACAAGTCTATGGAAGAGGGTCTTGACGCTACTGTCAGAACCATCCTTGGAAACAAGTCTGCCGAACGTGGTTACGATGCCATTGTTGGTGCTTTGAAGAACAACGCTGATCCTCAAACAGTCTTTAACCTTATCAACGAGAGTAGTTGGGGAACTAAGATTCGTGGAGGAGCAACTTCAGGTTACGGAGCATCTATACCTCAAGGAACTGTTGTTTCAGGGGACAAGACAGTAAACATAACTGTGAAGTTTGATGAAGCAAGTGATCTAACAGCCATGAGGTTTGCTAAGCAGGTGCAGAAGTTCTTAAACCATAACAATGAAAACTCAATGATTGGAAACTCCTAGTGACTAACCAGGCAGATTACTCAAAAATTGAAAGTACCATCTCATCTTCTAGAAATAAGTCTGCTGCTGCAAATGCGCGAGCAAATGCGTACTTTACTGATGAAAAGAAACGAGAAATCGCTTCTTATCAAGCAAAGGCTGACGTTGTCTACAAAGAGTACAAATCTTACGTTAATGCTATTACAAAACTTGAAAAAGAAATTGCTACTGGGTTCCTGCTTCCTTCACAACTTGCAAATGCTAGAAATAATTTAAATATATTAAAGAATAGACGAGATGATTCGTGGACGCGTTACACGAATTTAACAAGTAGAGTTAACAAGTTAAAAGTGTTAAAAAAACCAACACCTTCTACAACTTCTAGAACAACCTCTAACACTAAACCTAGTGGCCCTGTAACAGTTGTAGATGGAGGTAAGGTAAACCCTAAAGGACCTTATCAATACAACGCTCCTCTGTTAAAGAATGCTTTACACAACCCTCTCGGACCACAAGCATCCTCTCTAGATAACGTCTCTATCAACCAAGGAAACTACACAGATGCTAGACAAGCGTGGACTGGAGTTACTCCTGGACGTGGAACCTTCCAAATGGACAAGAAGTTTGTTGTAGAACAATTAGATGGACTTAATAGAAGCAACTCTAAACAAGTTGATGATCAATTGTATGGCTTTAAGTTTCTTTACAACCCTACCTCTGTAACTATGGGTTGGGGCATTCAAGGAGCAGTTAATCCTGAGTACCAAGCAAGTGGTAAAGACGAAGCCATCCCAATTTCTGCAGGATTATTTTCTTCTCAAATTCAGTTTTCAATTATCTTAAACAGAATTGAAGACATGAATTACCTAGACAAACTTGGGTATGTAAGTGCACAACAAAAAAAGATTACTAACCCACCCTCTGAACTAGACCCTGCTCAACGAAGCAGAATTTATTCTGCAAACGTTATTGGCAACTCTCCTTATGGAGAAAACGTCTCTATCGAAGATCAACGAGAGATTTATAATAAAGGAACGATGTACGATCTTGAATACCTATTTAAGACTATCAATGGTCCTCACGCTACCTTTAAATCTGAATTAAACGGAACAACTGCCGATCGCGGTTACATGCGTATGTCAATTCTAGAATTACACTTAGGAGCAAACTTACGCTACAGAGTTCGTATCTCAGATCTTGGTATAAATCACACTATGTTCAATAACAGAATGATCCCTATTCTTTCAACAGTTAACTTTACTTGTCATCGATTTATTGATTACAGCATTCAAGATAAGGTGAAGGAGTGAGGTTAATTAAATGATTTTTCTTGATAGCAGATATGCGGATGGCAAAGTCTACAAGGCTTTTGACGCTAGATCTAGCACCTACGAATTGACAGTTAACCGTGAGTTTCCTAGTTACACGGCATCCTTCTTTCTGTACAACTGGATTGAGACTGATCGACTCGACAACTTAGCCTTGCGATACCTTGGTGCATCAAACCTGTGGTGGAGAATCCTTGATATTAACCCTGAGATTCTTGACCCATTCTCTATTGCTCCTGGTACTCAACTAAGGATTCCAAATGAGTAGTACGTACCAGAGTCGTCAAGGTTCTGGGTTCACCGTTTCTTACCCAGATTTTCCTGGGTTTGATACAGTTCCTCAAAACTTTAGGCTGTATCAAGAGGCTGGTAAACAAGACATCATCGAAATAACGTATCCATACTCTGACTCTTTCTACACAAAAGTTTTGAAGACAGGAGTTCCACTTCATGTAAAGTGGAGAAACGACTCCGTATCAGGTGAGTTCTTCGGCTATGTCTACGACTCGTCTCCTCGAACAGCACAAGGAATGAACCGTCGAGTAGTTGTTAGAGGGATAGGCGCTTCTCTTGGGTTAAAGCAGGGAGAAGCAAAGATCTGGACTAACAAGACTGTTACGGAAGTGGTTGAAGAGATTGCTAAGAAGTTTAAGTTAAAGCCAAACATTACTCCGCACCCATTACGTCTAAGTCAGATAACAATGACCTCTCATTCGTATTGGGAAAAGATTCAAGAACTTGCTAGAAAGATTGGGTATGTAGCACAAGTCTCAGGGACTGATCTTTACTTTCACCCGATTGACAATATGATAAATCAATTTATGACTGTAGTTCCCGTACTTTCTTTCGAGGAGGCAGAGACTCGTGAGTACAGCGGCCCTGTCTCTCATACGTTAGACACCTTCCAACCTAAAGTAGGTGACCTAAGTTCTGGTGGAACATACAGTCGAAAAGATAAAGTCATTCATGGAATTGATCCTCTTACAGCAAAATCCTATACGACTACCTCTTCCCCTAATCAGGTGGGAAAGAAACTAAGGTCCTCAACTAAAGAGCCCCTATTCAAAGAGGTTCTCTCTTCTTCGGTATCGGCTAGTCCTGCAGTTGCCAAGATGATTGCTGAAGCCAATGCAAATCTCTCAGGATTCTCAATCCTGGCAGAAGGAACTGGCCAAGGTAATCCCAACATTGCTCCCTACCGAACTGTTGAGATAAATGGGACTGGAAGCACCACTGATGGTTACTGGGTTATAAAGAAGGTAGATCATTTCATAACTTGGGACGGTCGTTACTCCGTTGAGTTTACCTGCATGACTGATGGAACTGGACGTAATAAAGCCAGTGCCTTCCGTCCCCTGACTGCTTCTACAATTCCTATCAGAAATATTGCTCATGAACTTACGACAGGGGTATCTAGTCGACCAACATCTACTAGAATAAGTGCACCAGCCACTATGGTCAAAGAAACTCAAAGCGGCTACAAAATCACTCCAAGACGATGGGTAGGTAGATAATGGCTGAAGTTGCAATCTCCTTGCCTTTCTCTATAGATCCTTATGGACGTGTAGGTACCACAACAGACCAGACAAAGATTTGGGCTGACAAAGTTCGTTCTGTTATAGGCACGGCACTGAGAGAACGAGTAATGCGTCCAAAGTTTGGAACAGACATCCCTCTATCAGTCTTTGAAAACCAAGAGGATGCTCAGACTCAGATTGAGTTTGAAGTCAACCAAGCCTTTAACGACCAGTTACAGAAGTTGACTCTGCAGTCTGTCAGCAGTGTCTTTGATGAGTACACAGGCATTATGCAGGTGGATGTTACCTACGCTTTGCCAAATGATGAGGTAACTAGCACCTCAATAGGATTAATTCGAATTGAAGGAAACGCTATAGCAATTGAGGAGAACCTGTGACCATAACCCCACCATCCACTATCCCCGTATCGATCGACTACACAAGCAAAGACTACTTTGCAATTCGATCAGAACTAATCGCACGTATTCAAGATCGTGTACCTGACTGGACAGCGGCTGACCCAGCAGACTTTGGTGTCGCACTCGTGGAGGCGTTTGCTTACATGGGCGACATACTCTCCTACTACATCGATCGAAATGCTAATGAGGCGTTCCTAACAACAGCGACCCAACGTAACAGCGTTCTAAATATTGCACAGACTTATGGATACACACCTGCAGGTTACCGTCAAGCCTACGTAACACTAGAGTTTAGTAACACATCTGCCTCTTCTGTAACCATCCCTGAAGGAACGGTCGTTACTGGAGAAGTAGTTATTGGCGATACGGTTCAAACTGTTTACTTCACAACTGGTGCAGATGCAGTTGTT
>Ga0247831_1001092_pt1 | contig 54489 bp, 48 predicted proteins | sample LaCruzMarch2015__9_FD_192406 | JGI IMG/M metagenome (GOLD analysis project Ga0247831, IMG submission 192406) | Freshwater microbial communities from meromictic Lake La Cruz, Castile-La Mancha, Spain - LaCruzMarch2015_1m | ecosystem: Environmental > Aquatic > Freshwater > Lake | place: Spain...
AGCTAAACCACATGATTCGACGGAAAATGTCTGTTTTTTGTAATACTGCAATTCCTTTTTCGGTTTTCAATGGCTTTTCTACTGTCGGAATATCGCTCAAAGCATCAAGATAAGTTTCTAATTCGTAATTTAAGCAACATTTCAAACGTCCGCACTGACCCGAAAGTTTAGCTGGATTGAGCGAAAGATTCTGATAACGAGCCGCCGAAGTCGGAATCGCACGAAAATCAGTGAGCCACGTTGAGCAACATAATTCACGACCACACGAGCCAATTCCGCCTACACGAGCTGCCTCTTGACGCAAACTGATTTGCTTCATTTCGACTCTGATTTTGAATTCAGAAGCCAAAAATTTAATCATTTCACGAAAATCAATACGGTCGTCAGCTGAATAATAAAATGTAGCTTTGGTATTATCGGACTGAAATTCTACGTCCGACATCTTCATTTGTAGCTTTAATTCCTTCGATATTTCACGCACACGATACATCGTTGGCATATCACGAGCGATGGCTTGTTGGTGTTTTTCGAGGTCTCGCTCGGTGCTTACTCTTAGAATTTTGTGAAGTTCGTCGTTGTCTTTTAGGCCTTTCTTAATCATTTGAAGACGAACCAATTCGCCTTGCAACGAAACACTACCGATATGATAGCCCGAAGCCATTTCGCAAACTACGAAATCACCCGTGTAGAGGTCATAATTGTTAGTATTTCGAAAATATTCTTTTCGTCCGCCTTTAAATTTTATTTCAACTACATCATAACGCATCGAGCGTGGTACGTCCATGTTGGACAACCAGTCGTAAGCATTCATTTTATTGCATCCACCCGATGAACAGCCTCCAGAAGAGCATCCCGCTACGGTTTTTGTATTCGATTTTTCGGTTTGGCCTATGGCTTTAACTGCTCCACAACCTCCCGATGAACATTGTCCACAGCCCATTTTTGTATATATATATAGTTCAACCCACGAATGGGTTTAATGAAAAAATAGGCACGAAGCCTAATAATTATTTGTTATTTTGATTTTGAAATAACAAATTTGAATTGAATATTCCGTTAGGAATTAAATATTGGCAAGATATAATAGAATAGGATTTTCATGTCTTAGCTATGAAATATCAGTCATCTAAAAAACTTCATCACGTAAGTATAATCGTGAGCGATGAAATTACTTTACCATAGCGACAAACGCCAATGTTAAACCCTACTTGGGATTTGATTTTTTAATATTTCGTATGAAACATTAGTCACTAATTTTAACAGGTTTTTCGCCTATCTTACGATTCGAGATACTTCAATAAATCTTTCCCGATGTCGTTTCTAAAATATTTTCCCTCAAATATAATCTTTTTTGCCATTGCCTGCGACTTTTTACGTGCAGAATTTAGCGTTCGTGCCATTCCAGTAGTTACAATTACTCGGCCGCCGTTGGTTTCTACCGAACCATCAGTAGCAATTTTGGTGCCCGCATGGAAAATAATGGTATCTTTCTCAGCTTCTGGAATCGTTATTACATCGCCTTTACGATATTCTTCGGGATAACCTTTCGCTACCGAAACCGTTGCAATTGCTACTTTGGGATAAATCGAAAGTTTGATTTTATCTAATTTCCCATCGGCAGTTGCTTTCATTAATTTTACCATATCGGTCTTGATTCGTGGCAAAACCACTTCAGTTTCGGGGTCACCCATGCGAGCGTTGTACTCAATTACATAAGGCTCTCCATCGACATTCATTAATCCAACGAAAATAAAACCCACATATTTGATACCTTCAGCTTGTAAACCAGCCAAAGTTGGCTTTACAACTCGCTCTTCAACTTTTCCCAAAAACTCAGCATCGGCAAACGGTACCGGCGAAACCGCCCCCATTCCACCTGTATTCAAGCCTTTATCGTTTACGCCAATACGCTTATAATCTTTTGCTTCGGGCAATATTTTATAGTTTTTACCATCGGTCAAAACAAAAACTGAAAGCTCGATTCCTGTTAAAAATTGTTCGATAAGTACTTTGCTGCTGGCATCGCCAAATTTGGCTTCGGTGAGCATTTCGTGCAAGGCTTGACGGGCTTCATCTTTGGTTTCGGCAATGATTACACCTTTTCCTGCTGCCAAACCATCAGCTTTTAGTACAATTGGTAAAGTTTGAGTTTCGAGATAAGCCAAACCTTCTTGTAGTGTATTTTTTGTAAAAGTTTTTGACGCTCCTGCAGGGATATTGTATTTCTGCATGAAGCCTTTCGAGAAGTCTTTACTACCTTCAAGTCTTGCCCCAGAAGCATCTGGGCCAACAATTTTTATTTTTTTGAGAACTTTATCTTTCTTGAAAAAATCGACAATTCCACGCACCAAAGGCTCTTCTGGGCCTACAATAACCATTCCGATTTTGTTTTCTTTTACAGCATTGCCAATAGCTTCAAAATCGTTAACTCCGATTGGTAAGTTTGTTGCGATTTGTGCAGATCCTGCATTGCCAGGAGCTACAAAAAGATTGTTACAGTTTTTTGATTGTGCAATTTTCCAAGCAAAAGTGTGCTCTCGTCCGCCCGAACCAAGTATTAGAATATTCATCAATAGTATAATCTTTGCATTATGAACTAGTAAAGTTCGTCAAGTTTTTTGTAAAATAATACTTTTCTATGTCAAACCTCTACTTTAAAAATGAATAATTTTGCATAAATAACTAATATTCAACCATTTATACTCTCTATAAACTTTTCTTTTAAATTTATTCAGAAATTTGTTTTAGCTGTTCAAAGTTCGTAATATTGATATTGTATTTTAAAAAAATGGCATATTATTCATTGACAATGAAAAAACTATTCAGAAAACTATATTTGAATACTGTTCGGGTCTTCTTGGTTTTTTATGTTTCATTTTTTCTTTTTTCAATTAGAGAAAACATTAATATAAATGATTGGCCAAGTTATAATGGTGGCGATAATTGTAACCATTATTCCGCACTCACACAAATTAAACCCGAGAATGTTTCGACCTTGAAATTAGCTTGGATTTACAATTCAGGTGGAGCAGATACCATAAAAAACACTACTCAAATTCAATGCAATCCATTAATTATCAAAGGTATTTTTTATGGTGTTTCAGCCGGCTCACAAGCATTTGCTGTAAATGCTGAATCGGGTAAAGAAATATGGAAAACCAACTTGAAAGATAATACTTTCAGTATGACCAGCCGAGGTGTAAGCTATTGGACAGATGGACATGATGAAAGAATATTCTTTGGTTATGGAGCTTTTCTTTATGCCTTGAATGCCAAAAATGGTCATCCGATTTTATCGTTTGGTACGAAGGGGAAAATCCATCTAATTGACGGAATTAAACGCCCCGGTGCCGACGATTACGTAGTTTTGAACACGCCACCCGCAATCTATAAAAATACATTGATTGTAGGTATGAGAGTGGCGGAAAGTGCAACTGCTTTACTCGGCGACATTAGGGCTTTTGATGCACGAACAGGAAAAAAAATTTGGACATTTCATACGATTCCACACCCCAATGAATTTGGTTACAAAACATGGGAGAAAGATAATTTTAAAAATTTAGGCGGAGCTAATAATTGGATGGGTATGGCTATCGACCAAAAACGGGGTATTATATATGCTCCAACTGGCTCGGCAGCGTTTGATTTTTATGGTGGTAATCGAAAAGGTGACAACCTTTTTGCCAATTGTTTACTGGCTCTAAATGCGAATACGGGCAAAAGGCTTTGGCATTTTCAGACGGTACATCACGACATTTGGGACAGGGATATTCCTGCACCACCAAACTTATTTACAATCTCAAAAAATGGAAAAAAAGTTGATGTTGTGTCAGTATTGAGTAAACAAGGGTTCACTTTTGTGTTTGACCGAGTAAGTGGTAAACCTATTTTTCCTATCGAAGAGCGAGCGGTTATGGCTTCTACTATCAAAGGAGAGCAGGCATCGCCTACGCAGCCGATTCCAGTTTTGCCTGAGCCATTTACTCGACAAAGCTTTACTGTTCATGATATAAATTCATTTGCATCAAACAAAGAACAAATAATTGCACAAGTAAAGGAAGCTTCTACGGGTCAAGCTTTTATTCCATTAGGTAGAAATCGAACGGTTTTCTTTCCTGGAACTGATGGTGGAGCTCAATGGGGTGGTGCAGCAGTTGATGAAAACAGTATCATGTATGTTCCTGCTAAAGAAAACCCTGTGTACAGTTCATTAGTCGATGCACTTCCAACTAATAATAGCCAAGCCAATTCTTCGGGTAAAAAACTCTATCAAACACATTGTATGAATTGTCATGGAGTTAATCGGGAAGGCAACGAAGATGGAACATTTCCTTCACTCCAAAACATTGAAACAAAATATAATGAAACAGCGATACTACAAATCATATCAAAAGGCCGTGGGCTTATGCCTGCCCTAACACATATCAAAGCCGTAGAAAACAAAGCAATAATTCAATTTTTATTTGGCAAAGATAGCTACATAAAAACAGTTAATAAGTCGAATTTTTCGGAAAGTCCATATAAAAGTACAGGTTATAATCGTTGGTACGATTCGAACAATTACCCTATTAATACACCCCCTTGGGGAACTCTAACCGCCATCAATATGAACAATGGTAAGCGTATTTGGCAAATCCCGCTGGGAGAATATCCAGAACTTACAGCGAAGGGAATTCCTTTAACTGGCACTGATAATTATGGTGGACCAGCCGTTACGGCAGGAGGCCTACTATTCATTGCAGCTACAAAAGACCATCAATTTAGGGCAATTGACCGAAAAACAGGCAATATACTATGGAAAGTAATACTGCCAGCAGCAGGTTATGCTTCGCCAAGTGTTTATGAAGTTGGTGGAAAGCAATATGTAGTGATTGCGTGTGGTGGTGGTAAATTAAAGACTAAATCAAGTGATAAATATCTGGCATTTACATTACCCTAATCAAAACTCAAATTTTCCGTCTTTTTCAGTTTTTTTTATGATGCTAAAAATTTCTTTTTTGCCTTTCAGAGAAATCCTGCGAGAAACTTCAACTGCCGAGGTAAAGTAAGCGATTTTGGTAAAAAGCTCGCCCTGTCCAAAAAAGTCTTTTTGGGTGTTTAGTTCAGTCAGCGGAATCGGAACGGGGCTCAGATAACTCAGCTCGGTTCGGTAATCAATATAGCGTTGTATAGAATCTTGACTACATACAAAGCGATAATCAAGCATCAGAGCCAATCCTTCATCGAACCACGTTGGAATCTCTTTTTTGGTTTTCCACCAACCCAGTTTAGTCATAAGTTCGTCGTGGCACATTTCGTGGGCAATCACATCTGTATTTAGTCCATCTTGGTTTAAAATTATCCACGAACCAAGTGGTGTTCCGATACTAAAACCTGCACCTTCGGTGGTTTTGGCGTATTTTTGGTAAGTCATTGCGTTTTTGGTGAAAATAATTTTTGCTTGTCCGCTTTTACCTCCCCAAAAGGTTTTTATACGTTTTTCGGCATTTTCTACAAATTTTAATAATGAATCTTGCTGCATTTTCGATGTCTTTTCTTCAACAAAAATATTGGGTTTTATTTCTTGAAAACTATCATATTCAACAAAAAAGCACCATAAAAACTGCGGAAAAAGCCATGCAAATAGCAAACCAAATGCAATTATTGTAAATATTGTTGATTTTAAAATTTTCATTTATTTTCTCTCTTTTTTTTGAACGAACAGCATGTTTGCCCTTTGGATGTAACAAAACCAGTATCTGCGAAGTTATGTTATTAAGCGTTTATAACGTAACTTCGCACAAAATTTTTAATCTCATCATTTTAGATAATCATTAAATATGTACCCAATCATCCAACCAATTCACTCATATTTAGCTTTTGCAGCACTTGCTTTGTTGGCAGCAGCTACTATCAACGGAATCATTGGCTCGACAAGCGAGAAAAGTTTTGAAGATAATCATCTTAAAATCAACAAATTTGCTTTGATTGCTACGCATACAATGCTTATATTAGGTCTAATCTTATTGTTTGTTTCTCCAGGAGCTCAAGCAGCTTTTTCTAATATGAAACTAACAATGAAGGATAGTATTTTGAGAAAAGCTTACATAGAACACCCTACAACAAATATAATAGCCGTTGTTTTAATTACAATCGGTAATGTTCGTGTAAAGCGTGCGGTTGGTAATGGTCGCAAATTTAAGCAAACTGCTATTTTCTTTGGTTTAGCGTTGATTTTAATTCTTAGCCGTATTCCTTGGTCAACTTGGTTAGGTTGATATTTTTTTAGTCCACAGCTTAAAGTTGATATTCCACAGGGAGGACTACAGAGTTTTGGATGTTTACTATCTTTAGTACAAACTAAACATAATTAATTTTGGGGTAAACTCGTTTTGATTTTAAACCCGATGCAATATTTAACATGTTAAGACCATACCTTGGAAATATCGGACATATTTCTGTAATTATCTCTTTTGTAGCTGCCATTGTTTCTACTTTTGCATACTGGCAGGCTACTCGACCAGAGGTTTTAAAAGATAAGCAAGCAACTGACCAATGGCTCAAATTTGCTCGTAGAGCATTTTATGTGCATACTTCGGCTATTTTTATTATTTGTGCTTCACTGTTGAGCATTATATTCAATCATTATTTTGAATACCATTACGCTTGGGATAACTCTTCGTGGAGTTTGCCTATTGGATATGCCATTTCGTGTTTTTGGCAAGACCAAGAGGGTAGCTTTTTATTGTGGATGTTTTGGAATGTTGTTTTGGGTGTTTTGTTAATAAATACTACGCTTCGCAAAACTCGTAATGTTGGAATCGAAGCTCCAACGATGACGATTTTCGCTTTGGTGCAGGTTTTCTTGGCTTCGATGATTTTGGGTGTAGTGATTTGGGGAGATTTCAAGGTTGGAAGTTCGCCGTTTTTGACTTTAAGAGAATCAATGCCGAATATTCCAATTTGGAAAACAAACCCAAGTTTTGTACCTAAAGATGGTAATGGTCTGAATCCTTTACTGCAAAACTATTGGATGGTTATTCACCCTCCTACTCTGTTTTTGGGTTTTGCGATGACACTCGTTCCGTTTGCATTTTGTATGGCTGGCCTTTGGAAAAAACAATATACAGAATGGATAAAACCTGCATTACCTTGGACGTTGACAGCGGCGGTTGTTCTTGGAACAGGAATTATGATGGGCGGAATTTGGGCGTACGAAACCCTCAACTTTGGTGGATATTGGAATTGGGATCCAGTAGAAAATGCAGTTTATGTGCCATGGTTGGTTTTGGTTGGAAGTTTCCACACGATGCTTATGGCACGTAAAAATAGTACAGCTCTCAAATATACCATTATTTTGGTTATCGCTCAATTTGTATTGATTGTTTACTCAACGTTTTTAGCTCGAAGCGGTATTCTTGGCAATGCGTCGGTTCACTCATTTACTGACTTGGGGCTTTCGGGGCAGTTATTGATTTATTTACTAACTTTTATCATTGTTTCGGTAGTACTTTCTACAATTCGCTGGAAACATTTACCACAAGATGAAGCAGAAATCTCGACATTTTCTCGTGAATTTTGGGTATTTTCTGGAGTTTTGATGCTTTGCTTGGCGAGTTTTCAAGTAATTGTTACGACTTCAATTCCTGTTTATAATAAAATAGGTGAGATTTTTGGAGCAAAACTAAACATGGCTTTGCCAACTAATCAAATCGAACACTTCACGCAGTTTCAGATGTGGTTTTTTGTGCTGATTACGTCTCTTTCGGGCGTTGCTCAGTTTTTTTGGTGGAAACGTGTACAAAAAGATAACTTAAACAAGTTGATTAATCCACTAATAATCAGCCTTTTATTATCGGCTTTAATCATCACTTTTGCCAAAGTAAACAATTGGAAATATATCATTTTATTGACCGCAGCAATGTTTAGTATTACAGCCAATGGCAGTATTTTATTAGATATTCTGAAAGGAAAATTTAAAGTTGCCGGCGGTGCAATTACACATATTGGTTTGGCAGTGATGCTCATCGGAATCATGTTTTCTTCGGGCTACTCTAAAGTAGTTTCTTTGAATTTTTCAGGAGCAAAAATCTTTTCCAACGAAAGTGATAACAAAGAAAATGCCTTATTATGGCTCAATCGACCGACTGAATTGAGTGAATTTTCGTTTACGTACAAAGGTCAGTTTGTTGATGTACGAAATGCACCGGGTTATATTGAGAAAAAATACGTTTGGCCTGTTCCTGGCAGTAATTACAAAGGTATTGCACGTGCCGACGTAGTGGATGGCGATAAAACGTATTTCAAACGTGGTGATACGCTCGAGTATGAAGCCGAAAACACCTATTTCCAGATTGAATACTCAGATAAAGACGGAAAGAAATTTAACCTTTACCCACGAGTACAAGACAATGAAAAAATGGGAACGGTACTTTCACCCGATATTAAGAAATTTTGGAACAAAGATATTTATGCTTTCGTTTCCGGACCGCCAGTTGCCGAAGATGAGCGTGATTGGAGTCGCCCAGAAGAATTTGCAGTAGCGGTTGGTGATACTTTTTTTGTCAATGACTACGTAGCAATTCTTGAAAATGTAGAAGGAATCAGGGAAGTTGATGGAATGCAATTGGCCGAAGGCGATGCAGCCGCACGTGCAACGGTTAAAGTTCTGGATAGAAACGTAGCCATAACAATGCGTCCAGTTTTTGCAATTCGAAACCGTGAAGTTTGGAGCAAACCCGAAGTGAATAACGAAATGGGACTTCGCTTACAACTATCTAAAATCGACCCTGTTTCGGGCAAATTTGCCTTTACAGTAAGTCGAGGTCAGCGAGAGTTTCTCGTGCTAAAAGCGACTGAGAAGCCACATATTAACCTTCTTTGGATAGGATTCTTTATGATAATTGTGGGTATCACAATAGCAGCAGTTCGTCGTTTTCAACTTGTAGCTGCTCAAGGATAAGATATTTATGAATTGTCATTAACATACTGATGCAAAAAAATCCCTTTTTGCTCTGTGCAAAAAGGGATTTTTTTGTGTTTACTTTTCTACGAAATAGCTAATAAATACTAAAATTTACACTTTTCTAAGATTCATTTTTATTTTAAAACAAAAAAATGAAGTTTAAATGACATTCGCATCAAAAACACCAGTCAGAATTTTTCCTTCACGCTTTATTTGCAACCAAACTCGGTAATGCCCAGGCTTCGGGAAGGCATAAGGAAATGTAACTTGGCCGCTATGATGTCCATCGTTTTCGTGTTTCATATTTCCCATCAATAATTTATCACGTTCGGCCTCGGTCATGGTCTGAAGTTTTGCCAAAATATTATCAACACTATCTCTGAATTGCTTTCCATTATTCATGTTCGGGCGTTTATTACTTGTCTCGTCGATTCGTTTTTGCAAAACCTGCACAGCCGTTGACGAATATGTGCCATTGGGGTGCAAATGAATATACACACTTGCATCATCTTTAATAACGGCAACGTGACCCATCATGCCCAAATAAGTTTGCAATTCAGCAGGTTTTCCGTCAGGAGCAAGCACTGAAAACTTTAAATCATAAACTTTGCCAGCTATTAATTTTTGATTGGGTTTTTCTTCCCAAACAATGCTTGAGCCATCTTGCAGCTTGGTTTTTACGCCTGCTGTTCCACAAATCGTCATGCCTAAATTTTCTTGAAGTTTATACTCAACACCAAGACCATTAGTTAACACAAAAGTATCGTCCGAGTCGCCCTTGAGTGTGGGCATAACATTTACTTTTGGCGTTTGTGGAATCACCACAGTATCGGTAATCGTATTTTGTAAGCTATGATAACGCAATACATCGGCAAAAATCAAATATTTTCCTGCGGGCATATTAGGCAAAAGAGCTTCAAAATTAAGTGTGTCTTTTCGAGAAGGATGCAAATGAGCAAATACTTCCATAGAGCCTACTTTTACCAAAAACATGTGCATTAGCTTTCCGTGGTCAGGAATGATAAAACTCATCGAACGGCCTTTAACCGAAGTAGAATCTATCTTGAAGTTCAATATTCGCTGTCCGTCTCTAAAATTAATACTTGAGGTTGCAGTATAGGGGCGATAGATATTCCGTTGATAATCAGCCGTTTCGGCATTCCACCACATATTTCCTCCAAATAGTAATAATCCACAAAACGAAGCACCAATCGTTGAGCCAACGATGCGGCGTTTCTTAGTCGAATTATTTTCAGACTCTCCTTCTTTCAATAAACTATCGCCCGTACTTGCTCCGATAATTGTAGTCATGATACTTACTAAAAGTAACGCTAAACCTGCCAAAATCCAACCCAACGAACTTGGTAGTTGACGTTGAGCGGTAGAAATTGCCGCAATCGGAATCAACACTTCACCTTTTCCTCTTGCTCCTTCAATGACTACTTTTACGCTGGCAGCACCATTTTCCATGAGCCAAATTTTTCCTTCATATTTACCTACTTCAGTCAAAATTCCTTCATCAGAACGAGGTGAACCTTCATCGCCTGTCCAATAATAAATCGGACTCATCTTTACACTTTTTATATCGTTTCCATCAACCATCACCGACACTTTGGCAGTTCCCGGAATCACATCGGGTGGCTCAACATATACTTGTACGCTATAATTTCCTGCTTTGCCTTCATGCACAACACCGGCACTGCCAATGTGAGCAAAAGCAGAAAAAGAGATAAAAAATATTGAAATTACTTTAAAGAAAGTATTTTTTGATTTTATAAAATTCATTTTTTGATTTTTATAAATACATTGAAAATTATCAGTGAAAAATATTCACTCATTCAGAACGGGCGGCGTTTCGCTTCACTCGTAGACTTACCTCTGCACCTGTTTCATCCAATTTCCCCAAGCAAGACCGATGCGTGTCGATATAAAACTAAAAATAAATGAAAGCGAAATACCTATTAGCCATTCATTCAAAGATTTTTTAGTCCAAGGGCCAAACTTGAACCGATATTCCCACTCGGCATCATTCTGGAACGACCAAGAATTACTTCCAAAAAACCAATTTCGTGCAAGCGGTGATTCGAGTAAAAATGCACCAAACGGATAATGCGTCAAGAATAAAATAAGCGTATATGCTCCCCCCAATATGAATGCTAATATCCAATCGTTTTTAGTCGAAAACTTATCTCTTAACCAATCAGTTACAAATGCTGGAATAAATAAAAGCATTGGAAAGCCGAGTGTTTGATAGGTACTGATTTTGTTATGAATAGGTCCCAAAAGAGGTTCAGCCGGCAAAAGTCTCAGCGTAGCATTAACAGCCCAGTGAAAAATCAAAAATATTACACATAGATAGGTAGTTCCCCATTTTTTGTTTGAAGCTCGACCCGCTGCAAACAAAATAAATGGAAATGCTCCACTGGCAACTTCATAAAAAGATGGCTCGTGCATAGACCAACGCCCCAAAGATTCAGAAAGGAATGTAAAAATAGAAGTGATTAGAAAAGCAGCCGTAAAAATAAACATCCATTGCAAACGGTTCTTGCGTTTAGCATTTTCTTCGGCTGAAAGCGATGTTATTTTTTCACTTCTATTCAAAAACGCCAAAACGGCTATCATCGCTCCCATTTGTACGCTCATCAGTCCTAACAGCAAAACTGCGTGCGGTGGAGAGAGAATCTGCACATCAAGACCGTAAGTATTGTGCCACCAATCATCAAACGGTGCAGAAGTAATAGAAGCGATTCCGCCCCAAATACAGAAAAGTCCACCCAGTGAACTATAAAAAACACCCCAAAACTTCACCATTTTGCCTTTTTCGAGTTGATTTCCCCAAAAAGAAGTTTTCAGAACTTGATATCCAGAAAAAATACCCGTGGCAGCCGCTCCAATATAAGTTACTACGTGCGGAGCAGAAAACAGGCCATCTCTACCAATACTCATGTGCCAAGCAATATCCCACAAGATGCCGAGAATCACGCACATTGATGCAAACACACTCACATACACATAGAGTGGAATAGCCAGTAAAAGTTTTGAAGAGGATGAAAATTCTTTTTCGCTTGTAATAGACTGATTAATAGCCGTTTCCATAGATTATTGATTAGTTTGTATAATGATATTTCTATTGTTAGTTACTCGCAATCGAAGTTAAAATAAACCTAATTGTGATTGATTAGGTAAACTTCCCTCGTGTCGAAGTAACCATTCTTTTCGCCAAAGATCGCCGCCGTAGCCCACCAAACTTCCATCAGAGCCAATGACTCGGTGGCAGGGCAAAATTATAGTCAACGGATTATTACCATTGGCCGTACCAACTGCACGAATGGCTTTTTCGTTGCCAATTCTTCTTGAAAATTCAAGATACGAAATCGTTTTGCCGTAAGGAATAGTTTTGAGATATTCCCATACATTTCGTTGAAAATCAGTTCCTTGCGGCTGCATTGGCAAATCAAAATCTTTGAGTTTTCCTGCAAAATAAGCATCAAATTGTTTGATTGTCTCATCAATGATTGGCGAGTTTTCGGGCGTCTCTTCTAACTGACTACTTGTTTTCTTTTGAGCTTCTCGAAACAGCACATGCGTCAAGAAATCATCATTTGCTACAATTTCTAATACGCCAATAGGAGAACTATAGTGTTTGATGTATTGCATAAGTTTTATACGTTGCTCATTCTATTTCAAATATACAAAAGAATATCTGAAAAACTTTTCTGATAATCAAACAGTTATAGATTAGTAGTTTTGTAATTTTGTTGTCTTATTTTAAATTTATGAATGACTCCGAAAATAATTCGGCAAATATATGGTAGTACCTTACAAAGAAAAAGATAGCAGCAAGCGGGAGCAAATCGCCGAAATGTTTGATAATGTTTCGCCTAAATATGATTTCTTGAACCATTTGCTCAGTGGTGGAATTGATTTTTGGTGGAGAAAAAAGGCTATTTCGATGTTGCGTGCCGAAAAACCACAATTGATTTTGGATATTGCAACGGGTACGGGCGATTTGGCCGTTGAAGCTGTGAAACAACTTAAACCCGAAAAAGTTATCGGCGTTGATATTTCGGAAGGGATGTTATCGTTTGGACGTGAGAAAATGAAGAAACTGGGTTTAGAAAACAAAATCGAACTTCAAATGGGCGATTCTGAGAATTTACAGTTTGAAAACAATACTTTCGATGCCGTTATCGTTTCTTTTGGAGTACGAAACTTTGAAAATCTTGAAAAAGGTCTGACCGATATGTGTCGAGTAACCAAATCAGGTGGAACGTGTATGGTCATGGAATTTTCAAATCCTAAAACGCCCGTTATTAAGCAATTATACAATTTTTACAATGCGACAATCCTCCCTTTCATAGGTAGATTAGTATCAAACGATAGCTCGGCTTATAGTTATTTGCCCGAATCGGTAAAGACATTTCCAGAAGGTGAAAATTTCTTGAAAGTGTTTGAAAAAGCAGGATTCCGACAGACAAAATGTATTCCACTTACATTTGGCGTTTGCTCAATTTATATTGGCAAAAAGCCATAATGTTGGCTGTTGACTGTCAATAATAGAAACAGTCTAACTTAGGTAAGCTTATTTTTTGAAAATTTATGAAGAACGTCCCTTTTCTCAGATTATTTTTTAGTCTTTTTTTAGTATCATTGCTCACTCAAAGTGTGTTTGCTCAAGAAACTCGTCGCCATTTTCAGGCAGACTACGATGCAAAAACACTGAGATTCGGCTATTTTTTGGGATTACCAAGTACTTTTTACAACGTGAAGTTTAATAATTACTTTGTCAATAAAGATAATTATTATAGCATTACATCACCTTCTACTTTTGGACTTAAAATGGGAGGTTTGGCTAATTTTAGACTTAACGATTATTTTGATTTTAGGGTTTTACCTACGGTATCCATTTACGGAAGAAGATTAGAATATAAATACATAGACGCTGCTTTACCAGCCACTGATCCAAATAAGTTAAATGAGAACACCGACTTACGAGAAACTGCTTGGTTTGAGCTTCCAGTAATGTTTAAATACAAATCTGAAAGACGTGGAAATGTAAGAATGTATGTTTTTGGTGGTCTCCGCTATGGGGTTGAAACAAACCCTAATAGTAGAAGAAACAAATCAAAGTTTATCACAAAAACCAGTGATTTTAGTGTAGAATACGGCACAGGAATTGAGTTTTTTAGAGAATATTTCAAATTTGCTTCAGAAATTCATTTTTCTCACGGTATCAAAAATTTAGTTGACCCAGTCAATAACAAAAATACACCCCTGCAAGGCGTTGACCGTCTTACAACGCATACTTTTACACTTTATATATTGTTTGAATAATATTTTTGAATAGAGATTTGTAGAAACTTATAAAAGTTCTTTCAAACAAACTCAAATCTTTTGTCTTTTGACTCAAATCTCAAATGAAATACATCGCCATTTTCCTTATAAGACTTTACCAAGCAGGTATTTCGCCTTGGTTTCCGCCATCATGCCGGTACACACCTACATGTTCGCAATATTCGGTTGAAGCATTTCAAAAATATGGCTTTTTCAAAGGTTTTTGGCTGACTGCTAAACGCATCGCTCGTTGTGGCCCATGGAGCCATTCTCATGGCTACGACCCTGTTCCTTGATTGATTGTTACTTTTTACTCATAACAATCCATCCGATACTTTTTTATTATTAGAAGCCACGTACAAAAGATGAGAATTATTGATGAGAAATATGTTGGAAAATGATTTCGAGAAAACGTTTTTTCACGTATTACGTCAGACAAATCTCAATTTAAAACAGACATTAAGTATTGGTGCTTTGCATACAAAACATCATTTTGACAATATTTAGAGTAGTATTATCAGTGTAAAATTTAACTTTGTAGAAAATTTCAAAAAAATGATTACAAACTTACTTATTCGGATTACAACAAACATTGAGCAATCTGGAGGAAAACCTTGCATCAGAAATATGCGAATTCGAGTTTCTGATGTTTTAGATTTGTTGGCAAACGGAATTTCTCCCGAACAAATCGTAGCTGACGAGTTACCCGATTTAGAATTACAAGACATTTATGCTTGTTTTGCTTTTGCCTCGGTAAAACTAAACCATCCAATTTTGCAAGCTGCATGATTTTAATTTTGGATGCACATATTTAGCCAAGTCTTGTAGAATGGATAAAAGAAAAGTTCTCAATTAACTGTTTTTCAGCCACTTTCTTAGGACTTCAAGAAGCAAACAACAGAATAATTTTTCTGGAAGCCAAACAACAAAATGCAATTATTATAACCAAAGATGATGATTTTGTGAAGTTATTAGAACAACTTGGAAGTCCTCCTAAAATTATCTGGCTTATTAGCGGAAATAGTTCAAAGCAAAGATTAAAAGAAATTTTTGAACAACATCTTTTGGTTGCTCTCAAACTACTCGAAAACACCGATTTGGTAGAAATAACAGGGTTTTAAATAAGTATATAAATATAGTTTTCAATTAAAATAGCTCCTTTAGGAACTAAGTGTTTTTATGAACAATACCTATTATATCATAGATTTCGATAGCACTTTTACTAAGGTAGAAGGCCTTGACGAACTAGCAAATATTGCTTTGGCAGGAAGTGCTACACAGGAAAAAGTAGTTGCTCAAATCAGAAGTCTGACCGAGCAAGGCATGAATGGCGAAATTACTTTTTCGGAGGCACTCAGCCGACGAATTGAATTATTGAAAGCCAATGGTTCGCATATAAAGCAATTAGTTGACTTTCTGCATACACAAGTATCAGAATCATTTCAACGCAATGAAAAATTCTTGCGTGAATATGCCGACCGTATTTTGATTGTTTCGGGCGGTTTTAAAGAGTTTATCGTGCCAATCGTTACATCGATGGGTATAAAAGAAGCGAACGTGTATGCCAATACTTTCGTTTTTGATGCTGAAGATAATATCATTGGTGTTGACCAAGATAATGTTTTGGCTCACGAAAAAGGTAAAGTAAAGTTATTAGGTTCATTGAATCTCGATGGTGATGTTTACGCCATTGGTGATGGCTATACCGACTACGAACTTCGTGCTTCGGGTCTGGCTAATCGTTTCTATGCATTTACGGAAAACGTTGAGCGTGAGAAAGTTACCTCAAAAGCTGACCAAATTGTGTCATCGTTGGATGAGTTTTTGTATCTGAATAAATTAACACGTAGCCAATCATATCCAAAAAGCCGTATCAAGGTTTTATTACTTGAAAATGTTCACTCGGTTGCTATTGAAGCATTCAAACTTGAAGGCTTTGATGTGGAAACGCACAAAGGTGCAATGGATGAGGAAGAATTATCAGAAAAAATCAAAGGAGTTTCGATTTTGGGACTTCGCTCAAAAACTAATTTGACTAAAAAAGTCCTTGAAAATGCCGATAAACTAATTATAGTTGGTGCATTTTGTATCGGAACAAACCAAATAGACCTTAAAACTTGTACAGAAAAAGGCATTGCAATTTTCAATGCACCCTATAGCAATACTCGCTCGGTAGTAGAATTGGCCATCGGCGAAATGATTTTGTTGATTCGTAATGTATTTACCAAAAGCAACCAAATGCACGCTGGTAAATGGGATAAATCGGCCAATAATAGCTTTGAGGTTCGTGGCAAAAAACTCGGTTTGATTGGCTATGGACATATTGGAACGCAACTTTCGGTTATCGGCGAAGCTCTCGGTATGGAAATCTACTTCTACGATATTGTAGATAAAATGCCAATCGGAAATGCAAAGAAATGCCGCTCTTTGGAAGAAGTTTTACGCGTTTCGGATGTGGTAAGTATGCATATTGACGGCCGTAAAGAAAACACCAATGTTTTTGGCAAACGTGAGTTTGAAATGATGAAAGACGGCGTTATTTTTATGAATCTTGCTCGTGGACACGTAGTTGAAGTACCAGCTTTGGTGGAAGCCATCAAATCGGGCAAAGTTGGCGGTGCCGGTATCGACGTATTCCCGTATGAACCAAAAACCAACAGCGAACCATTCGAGAATGAATTACGTGGTTTACCAAACGTAATCCTTACGCCACATATCGGCGGAAGCACCGAAGAAGCTCAAGAAGGAATCGGACTTTATGTACCTGAGCGTTTGCTCGAATACATGAATAATGGTAGCACAACGGGCAGCGTAAATTTCCCAGAAGTACAATTGCCTTTACTTCGTGATTCGCACCGTTTATTGCACATTCACCAAAATGTACCGGGCATTTTAGCCAAAATCAATAATATTTTTGCGAAACACCATATCAATATTATTGGTCAGTATTTGAAAACCAACGAAACGATTGGTTATGTAATTATGGATATTAGTAAAGGCTATACCAACGAGTTTATCCAAGAAATCAAAGATATAGACGAAACAATTCGTTTCAGAATGTTGTATTGATATTTTTCGCAAACATTGTATCGATTTTCAAAATACTATGTTTTAATAAAAATTGATATATTTGTTAATAGTAACAAGATATAACATGGCGTCATCAAAAAAAAATATCGAAGAAATTAAAGCCTTATTTCCTAATGAATGGGTTTTAATTGGAAATCCTAAAATGGACGAGGCCGAATTAAATGTCTTGTCTGGAATTCCAATTTTACACAGCAAAGATAAAAAAGAAGTATGTTATCTAGGTAAAAGTAAAACGAGCGATTTCAATACTATTACAGTTATTTATACAGGTTCATTTCAACCTGTAAGAACAATGACTGGCATTTTTAATAGTAAGAAAAAATGACATTTAGTTTTGAAAGAATGGTTGATGGTGGGCTAATTATTGTAGGCTTAACATTGGATAAAAAGAGCAAACTAAGAATGATTTTAGATACAGGTTGCTCAAATACGACTATTGATAGTAACGCTTTATACTTATCGGGTTACGAACTAAAAGATGCTGTAGAAATTGTAGAAATCGAAACGGCAAATGGAATCGTAGAGTCGGAAGTTTTTGAAGTAAACCAAATAAAATCAATCGGAATTCTAAAAAGCAAGTTTAAAATCCAAGTTTATGATTTTTTAGCTCACGGCATTTTTTCAAATTACGATGGTCTTCTTGGGCTAGATTTTTTGGAAGGAACTAAATTTTGTATTGATACCAATTTAAATGAGATAACAATTACTGCAAAATAAAATATATAATCACTATTTTAAAGAAATCCACTTCACTGCTCAGTAAAGTGGATTTCTTTATTTATAAAACCTCTTACCAAAACTTCACTCCCGACAACCTACTGATTTCGAGTTTAGCCAATAAAGCCTGATAATCATATTGTAATAAATTAAATTTTGCTTCTTCTAAACCTGTCTCGGCTGATTGAATTTCGAGCGGTGTACTTACGCCATTAACTAATCTATTTTTAGCCAATTTCAAACTATACTCAGCTTGAAAAATATTACTTGTAGCCAATTCTTTTTTCTGATTCGCTACTTTTATATCATTATAAGCATTTTCAAGGTCACGGCTAATTTGTATTTTCTGCGACTCAGTTCCATGCTTCGCTGCATCAAGGTTTATTTTAGCAATTTGCGTGTTATATTCTCCACGTTTTCCTGTATAAATCGGCATTGAAAGTTTTACACCTATCAATGAGTTTGGTCTTAAAATAGCAATATCAGGCAAATAACCATTACGCACACCAAGCGAAGCATTAGCAGCTAACGTTGGTAAACTACTCATGCTTGAAATTTTCACTTCTTGAGCCAAAACACTTTCTTTTATAAGCAAGCTTTTCAAATCAATGTTGTTTACAATCGCCTCATTATAAGCACTTTGCATGTCTGGCTTTCCATAGGCAAATTGTAATTCGGCATTAGCTGTAATTAATTTTCTTGCATCAGAACCAATCAACGAGCTCAAAAAAATGTATTGTCTTTCGAGTTGGCCTTGTAGGTCTATCACTCGCATTTCGGCATTTTTGTAGCGTACTTGCACCTGTACAGCATCATATTCAAGTGCATCGCCACTTTTTATACGGTCGGTAATAATTTTGCCGTTCTCTTGCACCAATTTCACTTGGTCTTGCTGTACTAAGATGGCTTTCTGTAAGTATATAATGCTAAAATATAATTGTGAAACTTGATAAGCCAAGGTATGTTTCAGTGTTTCAATTCCACCTGTTTGTTGCTGAATTTCAAGAACTGTTTTCTTTACACTTTCCTTAAATCTTCCCCAGTCATAAATCACATAAGACGCTGCAATACTAGCATTGTAATTATTATGCGGCTGAAATTGAATGATGCGAGGTTCGCCATTAACTGGCAAAGTAGCCTTTGCGATTGGGTCAACTCTTGCGTAGCTCACATCGCCACTTACCTGCGGTTTAAGGCCAGTTTCTTGAACTTTGATTCTGTAATCTCCAACGCCGAGTAATTGCTGCTGCTCTTTTACCCTTGGCGAATAATCGATGGCTTGATTGATAAATTTAGAAAGTACTTGCTCGCTACTCTGTGCAAGCACTTCGTTACCTAGAAACAAGCAAACAATGATGAATATTTTATTGATTTTCATTTTTTTAGTTTCGATATTTAAAACAAAGACTAGAGATAAAACTCTCATAATCAATGTCTAAAATTGATAATTGTATTAGTGTGATTCGGCTGCTGCTTTGGTTGCAGCCGCAATTTGGTCGGGCGATTTTTTCTTAGTTTTTAATAGTACCACCAATGGTAAAACACACAAGAAAAATATGGCAATAATTCTAAAAGTGTCTAAATATGCCAGATAGTACGATTGTTTGTCGAGCATCAATTCCAACTGTCGATACGCTTGCTTAGAGGCTAAAGCTATATCACCCGAGCGAGATAAAAATCCCATTTTGATGGCATTGAATTTTTCGAGAAACAACGGATTATTGGGCGTGTAATTAGCCACCAAGTCAGTGCGGTGTTGGGCATATTGAATTGTAATGTAGTTATTGGCCAATGCAATACCGAATGCTCCTCCAAGCTGACGAATCATGTTGGTAAGCGAAATGCCTGAACCAAATTCGCTTGGTTTTAAACCAGCCACCGAGGCATTGATAAGTGGTAATTGTAGCAAAACTGTGCCTAAACCACGTAAAAGTTGTATCGGATAAAAATCCCAACGCCCCATGTCGGCGGTTGCTGTTCCGCTATAAAAACCGAAGAAAGCAAAAATCAAAAGCCCAGCCACAACAAATGGTATCGGTGATGCCCCTTCCGACATTCGTTTGCCTAAAATCGGAAAGAGTGGTAAAATGGTAAGTGTAGGAAAGAACAATGATAGCCCGGTCTCGTAAGGAGTAAAACCATTGATACGCTGCACCATTACTGGGTAAACGAAAACCGATGTAAACAAACCAAAGCCAGAAACTAATACGAAAATCGACGAAAAAGCGAAGTTTCGATTAGCAAAAACTCTTAAGTTTACTACTGGATGGTCGGTGTTTAGCTCTCGACTGATAAATCCTACTATTCCGAGTGCCGCAAATAAAGCTATTATCGAAATCTCTCTCGACTGAAACCAGTCTTTCGACTCCCCTTTTTCAAGAATATATTGCAATGAGCCAATACCAATAATCAACAATATAATTCCGAAGTAATCAATCTTTATACTAGCTTTATTTTTCCCTTCACCTTCATTTCGTGGTATGTATAAAACCGTCAGAATTGTAGCAATTATACAAATTGGCACATTGATATAAAAAATATCTCCCCAAGTAAAGTTATCGACGATGTATCCTCCCACACTTGGTCCGAGTGTGGGTCCAAGTACGATTCCCATTCCGAAAAGCCCCGAAGCCATGCCTCGTTCTTTACCCGGAAAAGCATCAAACAAAATGGATTGTGAGGTAGAAAGCAAAGCTCCTCCACCTATTCCTTGAATAAATCTCCAAAAAACAAGCTCCCATAATGTATCAGAGTTTCCACACAAATACGACGCAATACCAAACAAAATCATTGATGCCAAATAATAGTTTTTTCGACCAAAATATTCGGCCAAAAAACCTGTCATCGGAATCACGATTACGTTTGCAATGGCATAAGACGTAATCACCCAAGCTATATCTTCAATTGTTGCCCCCAACGAACCCGCAATCTGATTTAGAGCTACATTGACAATCGTTGTGTCGAGTAGCTCCATCACGGCGGCCGTTACGGTTGTCAGTACAATTATGAATCGTGCTGCACCGATGGGCTTTTTTGTATTTTCTGTATTTTCCATAAACATCAACCCTGCAATTTCCCGCAGTTAAGGGTTTATTCTTCATAAGCCCTTACATTACTTAATTTTCACCTCAACCTCCAAACTCATGCCTGCACGTAGTTTATCACGCAATTTTTCAACACCCTCAATAGCAATCTTTACTGGAATTTTCTGTGTAACTTTCACGAAGTTTCCGCTTGCATTATCTGGCGGAAGAAGAGCATATTTTGCACCAGTTGCATCAGAAAAGTCAGCGATTTTTCCTTTCAATTCCATATCAGGGAAAGCATCTAATTTAAGATTGACTTCTTGTCCAACCGCCAAACGGCTTATTTGCGTTTCTTTAAAATTGGCAACTACCCAATAAAGTGAATCTTGCACGATAGTTGCCAAGGTTTGCCCTGGCTGAATAAACTGACCAGGCTCAACACTTTTACGACCAATCTTGCCATTTTCAGATGCATAAACTTTTGAATAAGTTAGCTTTAGTTTTTGTTGCTCAATTTTTACTCTTTGAACTGCCAAAGCTGCTTCCGCTTTATGTAAATTTGAAGAAAGCACTTCAATACGAGATTTTGAAGCTATCCAATCTTGATTTTGGCTATCGTATTGAGCAATCAAAACCTCCAAATTAGATTTACTATCATCGATTTGACGTTTTGTAATGGCATTATCAGCAAATAATTTTGTATCACGCTCAGCATCTTTTTGTGCTTTTTCTTTTCGTAAAGCCGTTGTTTTTAGACCAAATTCGGCGGCAGCAATAGTCATATTTGCATTTTTGATGCTTGCTGTTGCACTTTCTACGTCAGTGAGCATTTGTTGGTACATTGCTTCCATTTCAACCAATGCCAAAAGTTGTTCACTATCATCAATATCAACCAATAATTGACCTTTCTTTACTTGCTCAAAATCTTTCATGTTCACGGCATTTACATAACCACCCACTCTTGGCACAACTGGCACTGTATAGGTTTCAATTTGTGCATTATCAGTGGTTTCGTAAACCTGATTGTACTGATATTTATTATAAGCGTAGAAAGCGGCACTGATCAAGATAAATACTAAGATGAACCGTGGAATGTAATTTTTAAACGATTTTTTTGGCAAATTTTCCATATTTTATTCAGTTTCTTGCGTTTGCTTTAGTTTTTAGCTCTTGGGTTTGATATTTTAATTTTAAAGTTACAAAGTAAACTAAGTTTACTAATTTAGTCAAGTAAGTTGACAATTATTTTTTTTATATTTGCTTTGTAGTATATTTATATTTTAATCAGAATTTAATGTAGAGAATTGGGCCCTGCCTGATTAGCTTCACGATTAGCAATGAACGAAGAATTACTGGCAGAAGTAGCCAAAATGAAAGCCAATAAAGAAAGATTGATGGGCAAGCTTCTCAACAAAACCTATCGCTACATGAGCGATTTGGCGGGCGATTATCTAAAAGGCATCGGCTACGAAAACTTTCGTGTGGGACATATTGTAGCTTTGGTAAACATCGAAGTAGAAGGAACCAGCATCAATACCTTAGCAGCATGTGCGGGCATGACCAAGCAAGGAATGAGTAAACTAGTCAAAGAATTGCAAGAACAAGGATTTGTGTTGGTAGAAAAAGACCCATCGGACGCACGTGCTTTGATAGTAAAATATACCGAAAAGGGCTTACAAGCCATGATTGACTGGCGAAAATGCACAAATTACATTAATCAAAAGTTTGGAGAAGTGCTTGGTGAAAACAAACTTGAAACTCTAAAAGACCTTTTGAGTGAGTTGGTGCATGAATACGAAAATAATTATGCGATAAGTTCAAAAAATCCTTTGAATCACATAATGTTGCAAGCCAAATGGACGACGGTCAAATAATTCGAGACTTGTGATGGGTGCATCGCCAAAAATTGATAAATTCGCAGAGTTTTTAAAAGATGCTCATTTATGTCTGTTACCGAAATCATTTTTTTAGTGATAGTTTCATACGTCATTATTTGTTTAGTGGCCTACAAAGTACAGGAGTATTTTATTTTTAAACCCGAAAAGCTGTCGCAAGACTTTGAGTTTCGGTATGATAACCATTTTGAAGAGTTATTCCTTGATATGCCCGATGGAGCAAAAATCAACGGACTGCTTTTTTATGATGTAGGCGAAGAAACTCGAGGCTTAGTTATTTATTTTCATGGAAATACTCGTAGCATTAAAGGATGGGCAAAATATGCCAAAGATTTTATCTCGCACGATTATGATGTGTTGATGATAGATTATCGAGGTTTTGGAAAAAGTACTGGTAAACGACACGAAGAACGAATGTATGAAGACTCGCAAGTGGTTTATCATAAGATGCTTACGAAAGGTTATAACGAAAAAAACATTGTGATTTATGGGCGTTCACTTGGTTCAGGTTTTGCTTGTAAACTGGCTTCCAAGAATCACCCAAAAACCTTGATTCTTGATGCTCCGTATTATAGTTTTTCGCAGTTGACCAATCGCTTTTTGCCATTTTTACCAGTTACTATGATTTTGCGGTTTTCTATCCGAACCGACCAATATATCAAGTTTGTTAAGTGTCCGATTTACATCATTCATGGCACAAAAGATTTATTGATACCGTTTCGTTCGAGTGTAAAGTTGGCAAAACTCGTCCCACAGAAAACCCGTTTAATACCAATTTACGGTGGCGGACACAATAATTTACCATCATTTCCCGAATATCACACACATCTCGAAGAAATATTACTCGATAGATTCGATTTGATTTTTGATAAACACCTTTTAAATTGACGAATTACGATTGACGAATTATGAATTAAAAATCTGCAAACTATTCGTCAATCGTAATTCGTAAATCGTAATTTTTTAACTATTATCCATTAATTTTCCGTGTTTAAATTAAAATACCTTCAAATTGCCCTTACGATTTACGTTGTTCTGATTGCAGGCTTAGTACTTTTTCAGCGATTTATTCTTTTACACCCAAAAAAACTGGCAAAAGATTATCTATATGAATTTCCGAAAGCCGAAGAGTTTTATGTAGTAGTAGCCCCTGAGGTAAAACTAAATGCTCTTAGATTTGCATCAGAAGATAGTGTTTCGAAAGGCGTAGTACTTTATTATCACGGCAATGCCGATAATTTGGCTCGTTGGGGCGAATATGCTTCCGAATTTACAAAGCGTGGCTACGACGTAGTGATGTACGATTACCAAGGTTTTGGTAAAAGTGATGGGCGTCTGGATGAACAAAATTTCATATTTGATGCCCAATATATTTTCGATGATTTGAGTCGTCGCTATAATCCCGATAAAATCGTACTTTATGGGCGTTCGTTTGGTTGTGGAGCAGCCATTAAGGTAGCTTCGACTAATCCAGTAAAAATGTTAATTCTCGAAACCCCTTATTATAGTTTGCCCGATGCAGCTTTTAGTCGTTTTCCGATTTTTCCGTTTAAATACGTTTCAGAATTTAAATTAAATGCCTATGAATGGCTGCCAAAAGTGCATTGTGATGTTCACGTTTTTCATGGTACCGACGATGAAATCATTCCTTACAAACAAAGCGTAAAGCTTCTCGAATCGGCAAATAAAAACAATGACAAAACCCTCACTACATTACAGGGGGGGCATCATCGAGGTCTTGATAAATTTAAGGAGTATCAGACTAAATTAGATGAAATTTTGGCTAATTAAGTCTGAAAAAATCATCGTCGGTTTAAGAAAATCACTTAAAACACACATTCATCATAAACTCTTTCTACGAATGGTGTAGAAAGGGTTTTTTATTTTTATTTGCTTTTTATCAAGCAAAAGTGCGGCTGCGGTTCGGCCCATTGTTTCAAAATCGGTCGTTATAACCGTGATTTCCAATAACTCTTTTAGGGTGGTTTCGTTGAACGAAATGACACCAATATCTTCCCCCAGTTTTAAGTTCAACTGACGGGTTTTCTTTACCAACTCGGCCAAATCAGTTTCTTCAACCACTAAGTAAGCTGTTCCAAAATATAAAACTTCTTCGAGTGCGTTTTCTTTAATTTGAAAATCAAGTCCAAAATTCATACAAAACTGACGAAAACCATGCACAATATCACTTGGATAATTTCCATCACTTGGAAAAACCAACACCATTCGGCTATATTTTTCGAGTAAATCACGAAGTTCGTCGAGAGCATCAAATATATCTTTTTCAAAATCCTGATAAACGCTCAAACACGGTTTTATGTATTCGGGCAAATCTTTATCCAACAAAATGAGTTCTTCCGAAGGGATTTTTTCTAAAGTTTTCAAGGCGAGAGTTTTATCGTTTTCGGGGAAGAAATGCGGCATAACTACGTAGTAATTATACTTTCCGATATTATTTTCTATGATTTCGGCGAAAATCTTGGCATCGTAATGATGAATCTGTAAATCAACGCTTGCCTTATTGCCTAAAACTTTCAAAAAAGCATAATATATCAGTTTTTTATAAGAACTTAACTTATTGAAAACCAACAAGATACGCATCTTATTATTATCAGTTCGGTTTACATAAAAACCCTTACCCCGCACCGAAGAAATAAAGCCTCGCTCTTTAAGCTCGCGGTATGCTTTCTCAACGGTATCACGAGCCAAGTAGTATTCTTCGCTTAGTTCGCTAATTGATGGAAGCTGTTCGTCTTTTTTCAGAACCGCCCGCTCAATATCAGCAACGATTGACTGTACAATTTGCTTATACTTGGGGGTTTTATCGTTGGGATTGAATTGTAGTTTATACATTTTTTTAATGTCGTTATTGCTGAAACTTTCTCAACATTTTGATGCAAACTTATCCATCAGGGATTTTCTGAAAGTCTATCGTTTTCAAATAATGGTTAAGTAAAAGTAATAATTATTCATCTTACAAACTAAGTTTTTATTTCGTCCTCGTATTACTTCTGCATGAGCAGTTTTTAAGGCAAATTCTTTTAAGTCTGAGATATTTTCTAATATTTAAATATTATTAATAATCATAACGTCTTCAAAAAATCTGAGAACTGCGGTGTTTTCATTATCGCCTTTGAGCCGGCATATAAACCCCTTACTTTGTTCGGCAAGGGCATTTATTTCGTCGAGATGTGCTACGAAATCAGCCAGTAATGGCCTATAAATCTGTTCTAATAGTTTGGAGATATTTACTTAGGAGAGATGAAATTTTTGTGTTTTACTCTATAGAAAATAAACCTGCAAGGTATTTTTCAAGGCCTTGCAGGTTTTTGATGCTTCAAAAAATTAATTCAAATCCAATTCCACTTGAATCGACTTCACCTTTTCCTTTAAAGCCTCTAAAGTAGCATCAAATTCGTCTTTTTTATTCAATTTGGCTCTTACGCCTATGTAAAACTTGATTTTTGGCTCAGTTCCAGACGGGCGACAGGTAAATTTGGTCCCATCGGCCGTAAAAAATTGAAGCACATTCGATGCTTCGATACCCATTTCCCCAGCTGGAATGGCTTTTTCTTCGTTAGTTTTTAAATCTTTTGTAATAAGAGATCTATAATCATCCATGCGAATTATTTTCGATCCTGCCAATGATTTTGGTGGTTTCGCTCTAAAATCAAGCATCATTTGTTGTATTTCTTCTGCTCCAGTTTTTCCTTTCCTAGTTAATGAAATCAAACCTTCATAGTAGAAACCATTCTTTTGGTACATTTCGGCCAAGAAATCAAATAATGTTAAACCTTCGTTTTTAGAAAACGCAGTTAGTTCGGCAATCATTGCACAGCTTGCAATCGCATCTTTATCGCGTACTTTATCGCCAATCAAATAACCATAACTTTCTTCTCCACCGCCAATAAAGGTTTGTTTTCCTTCTAACTCTCTGATTACTTGAGCAATATATTTGAATCCTGTAAGCGTATTATAGCAATTTACCCCTGCTTTTGCTGCCATTTCGTCAATCAAATCGGTTGTTACTATTGTTTTCGCCACAAACTCATTTCCGCTTAGTTTTTTTGCTTTTTTCCATGCTTTTAGTAAATAATATATTATCAAACTTGCTGCTTGGTTTCCATTTAATAATTGCCATTCTCCTTTTGGGTCTTTTACTGCCATTCCCACACGGTCGGCATCAGGGTCGGTTGCTATTACCAAATCAGCATTGATTTCTCTCGCTTTTTTCAAAGCCAAACTCATTGCCTCTTTTTCTTCGGGGTTTGGATAAACTACCGTAGGGAAATTTCCATCGGGCGTGGCTTGCTCCTCTACTATATGAACATTCGTAAAACCCAGTTGTGCCAAAGCCTTCGGCACCATAGTAATACCAGTCCCGTGAATTGGAGAAAAAACAATGCTTAAATCTGATTGCTTTTTTATCATTCTTGGATTCACGCATATACTTTTTACAGCTTTCAAATAAGCCTTATCAAGTACTTCACCAATCATCTTGATGCGTTTCTTTACGCCTTTAAACTTAATATCTTTTACATTCGTAATAGCGTTAACTTCGGCCACAATATTTTTATCGTGTGGAGCAACAACCTGCGAACCATCTACCCAATAGACTTTATAACCATTGTATTCACGTGGGTTATGCGATGCCGTGATAACTATACCACTTTGGCAACCCAACTGACGCACCGTAAACGAAAGCTGTGGTGTAGGGCGAAGCTCTTTATAAAGATAAACCGTAATACCATTTGCCGAAAGAATATCGGCAGCTACGCGAGCAAACTCTGGTGAAAAATTACGGCTATCGTGTGCAATAGCTACTTTTATTTCTTGTCCAGCGAAGGTTTTGTTGAGGTAGTTTGCCAAACCTTGAGTGGCTGCACCAACCGTATATTTATTCATACGATTAGACCCAACACCTATTTCGCCACGCATACCGCCTGTACCAAACTCTAAGTTTTTGTAGAAAGAATCAGTAAGCTGAGAACTATTTCCTTCATCTATTAGTTGCTGAATACTGGTTTTTGTATCATCATCATATTTGCCTTTTAGCCAAGTTTTGATGTTTTTTTCTGCTGTTGTATCTAATTTAAGTGATTTTAGCATAACTAAATATCTATAGTTGAAAATTTATATATAAAGATTTGAACAAATTAAAGCAAGTTTTTGATGTTTTTCAAGGATATCGAATATTATACATATACTTTATCAAAAATTACCCCAAAAATGCCAGTTCTAGCGTCTGGCATCATATTTTACAATTATCGCGTAGTGCTTTCAAATATATTTTATGCAGATAACTATTGTTTTACGGAAAGTCTAGATTCTCAAAAACTACTCATTATCAAATTTAATCTTAGAAACGTCAAGAAATTAAAAATAAAAAAATTTTAATTTATCAATTTTATCATAGAAATTTATGATTTAACTTTAAACCAAACTTTAAAACAAGAATCAAACATGAAAATGTCATTAAAACCATTATTTGTTTTTTTTGTAGGATTATCACTGGCTTCGTGTGTTGCAAAAAAGAAATTGACAGCTTTACAATCTCAATATGACAAAGCCCAAGTCGATTTAGTAAAATGTGGTGATAACGTGCAAGACTACAAAGATAAACTTGAGCGTATGAGCAAATTGCAGCAAGAAAGCGAAGCTCAGAAAAACGCAACCCTTTCGACTGTGCAACAACGTGACCAAAAAATCAATGACTTGAACGACCAAGTTTTAGATTTGAGAAAACTGCGTGATAAACAAATGGAGCAAGTAGGTAATCTGACTGTACTTTCAAAAACAGCCAACGATAATATCGACAAAACGCTATCGCAATTAGCTAATAAAGACAAGTACATCAATTTACTCCAAGCTGCTCGCACAAAAGCAGATTCTATCAATTTGGCTTTGGCCGTGAATCTAAAAAGTACGCTCAACAATGGCCTCGACGACCAAGATGTAGAAGTAAAAGTTGATAAAACTGTGGTAATGATTAATATATCGGACAAAATGTTGTTTAGCACAGGAAGTTCGAAAATCTCATCAAATGCCAATAATATTTTAGGGAAAATTGCACAAATCATTAAATCAAGACCAGAATTAGAAGTAATGGTTGAGGGTTATACCGACAATGTAGCAATCAATACAGATTGTATAACTGACAACTGGGATTTGAGCACAAAGCGTGCAACATCCGTAATACGAATATTACAACAAAATTTTGGCATTGATCCAAATAAATTGATAGCGGCTGGTAGAGGTGAATTCAACGCTCTAACGAGCAATGATTCGGCAGAAGGACGTGCTACAAATCGCCGTACACGCATAATCTTGATGCCAAAAATCGATCAATTCTATGATTTATTGAATCCCGATAAGAAATAATTTTAATCCATAATCAATCGGTGGCAATTCCTAAAAGGCAAACGAGGTGAATATTTTAAAAAATCTCACCTCGTTTCATTTTCAAAACTTCATATATCAATCTTCTCGCATACGCTCACGGGTTACGTCTCGTTCTTTGATGCTATCTCGTTTATCGTATAATTTCTTACCTTTTGCCAAAGCAATATCTAATTTGGCAAAACCACCATCATTAATAAAAAGTCTTGTTGGAATTACAGTTAAGCCTTTATCAGTCAACTTATTAGCCAGTTTTTTCAGCTCTTTTTTCTTTAATAAAAGTTTTCTATCACGTAACGGAGTATGGTTGTAGTGCGTGCCTTGTTCGTATTTCGATATATTTAAATTTTTTACAAACAATTCTTCTTTATCGAAATAACAGTAGGCATCTACCATACTGAATTTATTTAATCGTATGGATTTTATTTCAGTACCAGTCAAGACCATTCCAGCCGAATATTTTTCCAAAAAGAAAAATTCAAAACTTGCCTTTTTATTAGTTACATCTACTTTTTTTGCTGCTTTTTCTGCCATTTTTTTGCTTTCTATAAAAACCTTCTGCCTCTATACTTTTAGTGCCTTTGTGCGTATTTATCACAAAGTTACAAATAAAAAAATCCCTACCTCAAAAATAGTGGTAGGGATTCCGACTTACGTGCTTTCCTAATAATCCATGTATAATCTCTATAATTGGATTCGACTCTAAAATGAGAATTTTTTTGAAAATTCTCGAATTGGAATTCCCGATTCAGGTAACTTCTCAGAGCAAAGATAAATATTTTTAGATTAAAAAAAAGGTTGTTTTACATTTCTTATCTAAAATGGGTATCAAAAAACTTCATTTTAACTTTACTTTACAGAAAACTTTGCTTTGAATACTTAATTAAATCTCAAATATTTTCTGTTTTTGGACTTAAAAAAAACAAATTTTCTTTAGTGTATTAATCTATATGGCCGCTTAATTGCTATTTTAAGACAATACTTTTTTTAAACTAAAAGTGTGCCAAACTTTCCAAAGATTTGATTAAACGGCATGTTTATGCTACAAACAATTAATAATCAACAAATAGATCTTAAAAAAGGTGTCAAACTTTCATGCCGTTAAAAAAAAATCTTGTAAGCTCCAAATCAGAAGTTCTTAATTTGCTAGAAATTTGGATTTTTCATTTATTTTTCGTATTTTTAATAAAAATTGTGATCAACTGAAAGAAACTTTTGATTGCGATATATAGTTTTTATAAGGTAATAAATTTTTTAGTCAATTGTTCAAAGCACCCGTTTTTTCCACAGCAACGCAGCAAGAAACTGCAATTTTAGTTGGTCTCATCACGCAGAAGCAAAATGCTGAACGAACCAAAGAGTATCTAGATGAATTAGAATTTTTAGCCACAACAGCAGGCGTAATCACCAAAAGAGCCTTTACGCAACGACTCGAACGTGCTGACCCTAAAACTTTTGTAGGAAAAGGCAAATTAGAAGAAATAAGAATTTGGCTCATTGAAAACCCAGTCGATAGTATTATTTTCGATGATGACCTCACGTCTCCGCAAGTCCGAAACCTCGAACTCACATTTCCAGAAATCAAGATTCTTGACCGTAGCTTGCTGATTTTGAATATATTTTCGCAACGAGCTCAAACCGACCAAGCAAAGCGACAAGTCGAGCTCGCACAATATCAATATATGTTGCCTCGCCTTACCCGTATGTGGTCGCACCTTAGCCGACAAAAGGGTGGTATAGGTATGCGTGGGCCTGGTGAAAAAGAGTTGGAAACTGATAAACGTATCGTAAAAGACCGCATTGCGTTTTTGAAAGATAAACTTGAAAAGATTGATAAGCAGAGTTTTACACGTCGAAAAGAACGTGACCAACTCGTACGCGTGGCTTTAGTAGGTTATACGAACGTTGGAAAATCGACTTTGATGCGTCGTTTGGCAAAAGCTGATGTTTTTGCTGAAAACAAACTCTTCGCCACAATCGACTCAACAGTAAGAAAGGTAGTTTTAGGAAATATTCCATTTTTGCTAACTGATACCGTTGGCTTTATCCGAAAACTCCCAACACAATTAATTGAGTCGTTTAAATCAACTTTGGACGAAATTCGTGATGCCGATATTTTGGTTCACGTAGTTGATATTTCGCATTCATCATTTGAAGAACAAATCGAGGTTGTAAACGTAACTTTGGCAGAAATCGAAGCATCTGAAAAATCAATGGTTCTAGTTTTTAATAAACTTGACCTCTTCAAGCCCGAATCTGAAGAGAATCTCGACGAACATCTCGAAACTATCACTGAAGATGATTTACAGAGAAACCTTGACAAACTAAAAAATAGTTACCTCAAAAAAAACACAGAAAATGTTGTATTTATTTCGGCCGAACACAAAGAAAACTTAGGCGAATTACGCAAGGTTCTGATGAATAAGATTCAAGAAAAACATTTCTTGATTTATCCGAATTGGGATCCAACCCAAAACCCAATGTATGATTGGCAGGGGGTTGAGCAAGAATGATTAAACAAATTATGGCAAAAGACAAACAAAAATCATATTATGACCAACTGAAAGCTGAAATATTAGCTTTTTTGTCGGTTAATCTCGAAAAACCATACACACTACAAGACATATTTATACATTATGATGTAAAAAGTAAGCAAGAAAAAGCCCTTTACGGAATGATGATTGAAGCTCTTTTAGAGGAAGGAAAAATACATCAAACCGAAAAAGGAAAATATACTGTTGACGTAAACGCAAACGCAGTTATTGGTCGACTCGACCACGTTAATTCAAAATTTGGCTTTATTAGATACGACAACACTAAGCCAGACATTTGGGTGAGTACCGACGACATGAATGGAGCAATTGATGGCGATTTGGTAAAGGCAACAACCTACGGAGAATTTTATAAGAAAAACGGAAATCCCGAAGGGTGTATCATCGATATTATTGAGCGTGGCAGAATAGAACTAGTTGGAAAAATTCAGGTTTTTGGCAATTATGCCGTCGTTCGTCCCGACCATAAGAATCTTCACGATGATATTTTTATTCCAAAAGATAAAATCAATGGTGCAACGAAAGACGATTTGGTTATCGTGAAAATCGTTGAATATCCAACCAAAATTCAACAAGGTGTTGGAGAAATTACCGAAATTTTAGGAAAATCGGGTGATAATAATGCAGAAATGCATGCAATTTTGGCCGAATTTGGTTTACCAATCAGATTTGACAAAGCCATTGAAGCTGAAGCAGCGGCAATATCGGAACTTATTACAGAAGCAGAAATTGAGAAAAGACGAGATTTTAGAAATATTCTGACTTTCACGATTGATCCGCACGATGCCAAAGATTTTGATGATGCTCTGAGTTTCAGAATACTCGAAAATCAAAATTATGAAATTGGTGTTCACATTGCCGACGTAACGCATTACGTGCAGGAAAGCACACGACTCGAAGAAGAAGCTTTCAACCGTGCCACTTCGGTATATTTGGTTGACCGCACGATTCCGATGTTGCCCGAGAAACTCTCTAATAATCTCTGTTCGCTTCGCCCAAATGAAGATAAATTGACGTTTTCGGCGGTTTTTGAAATGACTCATGACGGTCGATTAATAAACGAATGGTTTGGTCGAACCATCATTCACTCTGACCAACGATTTAGCTACGAAGATGCACAAGATGTTTTAGAGGACGAAGAAGGCGATGTCCTAAATCCTATTACTGAGCCTGACGAAGTTCTAGAAAAGTACCGTTTCCCGCTACATACGCTCAATCATTTAGCAAAGATTCTAAAAAAAGATCGTTTCAGAAACGGAGCGATTAATTTTGAAACCAATGAAGTAAAATTCAAACTCGATGAAATTGGTAAACCGATTGGCGTGGTGCTGAAAATCAGAAAAGATGCCCACAAACTCATCGAAGAATTTATGCTCTTGGCCAATAAAAAAGTAGCGGAGTTTGTTTTCAAACTTAAAAATGAAATAAATTCAGAGGCTAATACAATGGTTTATCGTGTGCATGAGCCACCAAATCCTGAGAAATTACAGAATTTTGCCAATTTTGCGGCACGTTTTGGTTATTCCATCAAAACGGATTCGGACAAAACCTTATCGAATTCGATGAACAAAATGATGGCAGAGGTTGAAGGAACTCCTGTACAGAATGTATTGGAACAATTAGCAGTTCGCACGATGTCAAAGGCTCGATATTCAACCGAACCCTTGGGGCATTTTGGCCTTGCTTTTGAGCATTACAGCCATTTTACGTCGCCAATTCGTCGTTATCCAGACATGATGGCTCATCGACTTTTACAACATTATTTAACGGCTTCGCCAAAAAATAGAGCAAATGTTTCTCATGAATATTTTGAAAAAAAATCGAAACATTCATCCGACCGAGAAAAACTAGCTGCTGAAGCCGAAAGGGCTTCAATTAAGTATAAGCAAGTAGAATTCATGAGTTTGCAAGAACGCCGAACTATTTTTAGTGGCGTTGTAACTGGTGTAACCGATTTCGGAATTTTTGTAGAAATCACTTCCACAAGTTGTGAAGGAATGGTTCGTTTGGCTGATTTGAAAGATGATTTCTACGAATGGGATAGAAATAATTATCGAGTTGTAGGAAAACGCACAGGTCGAGTAATCAACTTTGGCGATACCGTAAAAGTGACAGTAAAAGGCACTGACCTGGAGCGTAGAAGTATGGACTTAGAGTTAGTTGGTTTGGAAGGAAAATCATTGCAATTAAGCAATACGAAAGGGAGCAATCGAGATACTTCAAACAGCCGAGGAGGCCGCAGAGAAAAACCAAGTCGAACTGCTCGAAAAAGCAGCCGAACAAGCGATAAAGACAAAGGTAAACGCAAGAGAAAATAATTAAACATCTCGAATGTTTAGAAACATTTCTTTTTTATTAAGGTTTAGTAAACTGGTAAGTAGCTAAATGACTATTTACCTGTTTATTGTTTACATCATTTTAAATCTACATTCTGATAAATTTTGTAGGAATGTCCAAATTGGACGTTCCTACGGGTGAAAATTAAAACACTACATCAAAAATGAATATTCTAATCACAGGTGGTACAGGGATGATTGGGCATCGACTCACCGAATTGCTTTTGGCAAAAGGTCATAAGGTTTCATACTTGAGTAGAAAGAAAGAAAAACTAACCAATGTGGAAGTTTTTCAATGGGATATTCAGAAAGGATATATCGAAGCAGGTGCTTTAGAGTCAGCTGATTATGTAGTGCATTTGGCGGGTGCAGGCATAGCTAATAAACGCTGGACTGACGAACGAAAAAAAGAAATCATTGATTCAAGAATTCAGCCTATTGATTTGATTAACAAGTATTTACAAGAAAAAAACATTCAACTTAAAGGTTTTATTTCAGCATCAGCTATCGGGATTTATGGCTGTAATACGGGTGATGTAAATTTAGATGAAAGTAGTGTTTTAGGAAATGATTTTCTTGCCGAATGCACCAAACTTTGGGAAATTCATGCTAAAAAAGTAAAAAATGCCGCTCGAATCATAAGCATTAGAATAGGCATTGTTTTGAGCGAAAATGGTGGAGCGTTGCCCAAGCTCGTTCAACCAATTCGCCTTGGTTTTGGGGCGGCTCTGGGAAATGGCAAGCAATTCATGTCATGGATTCACGTTGATGACCTTTGCGGAGTTTTCGTGAAAGCTATTGAAGTTGAAAAAATGCAAGGAGCGTATAATGCCGTTGCTCCAAATCCTGTCACGAATCAAGAAATGACAAGTGTTGCGGCAAAAGTCTTGAAAAAGCCACTTTGGTTGCCGAATGTTCCAAGTTTTGTATTAAAATTAGTTTTCGGAGAAATGGGAATTGTCGTTACTGGTGGCAACTTTGTGCTGAACAAAAGGCTTTCGCAAGAAACCAATTTTCAATATAAATTTATAAATATTAAAGACGCTATGAACGATTTGTTAGGAAAATAGTCAACTGTCCACGGTCGGCAGTCAACTTTTTAAACCAGCTAACTCATAACTCATAATTCAAAACTCAGCACTCAAAAAATGACTTCCATATTTTCAAGAATCATTGCAGGTGAAATTCCTTGCCATAAAATTGCCGAAAACAATCAATATTTTGCATTTTTAGATGTATTTCCTTGTGCTGTTGGTCACGTTTTGGTTGTACCGAAACAAGAGATTGATTATCTATTCGACCTCAGCGATGAACTTTATGCAGGTCTCATGGCTTTTGCCAAACAAATTGAGCCAGCCATTCGTCAAGCAGTACCTTGCAAGCGTTTGGGTGTTGCCGTTATTGGCTTGGAAGTACCTCATGCCCATGTTCACTTAATTCCGATGAACAGCATGAATGATATGAATTTCAATCACAAATTAAAACTTTCAGAAGAAGAACTAGCCGAAACTGCTGCCAAAATCAGGAGTTTTCTAAACTAATATTATGGAAATTGTTTATGCCATTATCATAGTGATATTACCTCTGTTTTTATCGCTGAGAACTATTTTTTTGCTTCGTAAAAATCCAAAAGTATCTGATTTTATGAAAAGTCTCATCAACGCTATTTTGGGCGGAATTATTTTGGTGTCAATCAGCGTAAGTGTGCATCATTTTATGAATCTTGCAGATGCAAAATCTAATATGAGTGTGGGCGTTCTGACGAGCGTACAAATAATTATGTCTGGCGTAGTATTTTTGGTTTCGCGGGTTTTGAGTCGGGTTTAGCAAAAAAGAATGTTTTTGAAATTATTTATAATTATATATATTTGTTTATTAAAACATGAATGAAATGCCAACGCAAACTTTAATAATTGAAGCTGAAAATAATAAAATAAAAGCACTTAAAGCTTTTTTAACCGCATTTGGCATAAGCTATCGTACAGAAAAAACTAAGTACAGTGATACAACAGACTATTTATTGAGCAGTCAAGCCAACAAAAACAGATTACACGAATCAATTGAGCAATTGAATAGCGGAAAAACTGAAGTTCACGGCCTCGTTGAATCATGAATCTCACATGGACACCTCAAGCTTGGGAAGAATATATTTCTTGGCAAAATAATGATAAGAAAATAGTTAAGCGAATTAATGATTTGATAAAAGAGTGTTTACGAACTCCCTTTGAGGGTAAAGGTAAGCCTGAACCATTGAAAGGTGATTTAAGTGGTTTTTGGTCAAGAAGAATAACAGATGAACACCGACTTGTTTATAAAGTGGGTAATTCAGAAATAGCTATTGTTCAATGTAAATATCATTATTAGTTCACTTCAATTTCCCTTTCAAAACCTCAAATTCTTTCTTTAAAGACGCATTTTTATAAAGAATCTCGTAGGCAAAATTAGTAATTGGCATTTCTATTTCGTGTTGCTGCATCATTTCGTATATACATTTTACAGCGTAAAAACCCTCGGCAATCATATTCATTTCGAGTTGAGCTGCTTGCACGCTATATCCTCGACCAATCATATTGCCAAAAGTTCGATTTCGACTAAATTGTGAATAAGCTGTTACCAGCAAATCACCCAAGTAGGCAGAAGCACTCAAATCTCTCTCCATTGGTGCAATTAAATCTACCACTCGTTTGATTTCTTGCATGGCGTTTGAAACCATAACGGCTTGAAAATTATCTCCTCCACCCAATCCGTGCGTAATACCGCAAGCCAAAGCCACGATATTTTTCATAACTGCCGCATATTCTACACCGTAAATATCAGCAAGAACCGACGTTTTTACAAATCTGCAACGCATCAATTCGGCAAATTCGGTGGCAAGCTCGATATTTGACGAGGCAATTGTAAGATAAGATTGTTTTTCGAGAGCTACTTCTTCGGCATGGCACGGGCCAGCGATAATACCCATATTTTGGTGTGAAACTCCATAGTTTTCTGCCAAATAATCGGTGATAAGTTGATTACTTTCAGGAATCATTCCTTTAATGGCTGAAATAACTTTTTTATTGGTTAAATTTTCTGCTGAAATGGATTTGACGGCATCACCCACAAATGCTGCAGGAACAGCCAAAATTACCCATTCTGAACCTCGAATTGCTTCTTTAAGATTGGTATAAGGCTTAACTTTTGAAGGAGAAACTTCTACGCTACTCAAATATTTTGGGTTATGGTGGTGTTTTTTGATATGTTCCACATCACTTACACTTCGCATCCACCATTTTAAATGTACATTTCCTTGACTCAATATCTTTACGATTGCCGTAGCCCAACTTCCTCCACCGATTACTGTAATTTTCATTCTATTCCAACGATTATGAACAAGTTTTGAAAATTTGTTCTACTTTTCTGATGCTAAGTAAATTAAAAGACTTGAATAAAAAAAGAGATGCCTATAAATAAGGAAGGCTTCACTTTGAGCGAATATCACTCAACGAAGCCTTCCTTTTTATATTCGAGAGGGCATATTTTACACGCCCATACAATCATTTATTTAATCCTTTTTCTTGTCTTTATCGTCTTTTTTCTCTACTTTTTTCATTATCAGTTCACCATCTTTCAGTTTTTTAGAAACAGCAATAAATGGTCCCGAAACTATTTCTTCACCTTCTTTCAAGCCACTAATCACCTCAATTGTTCCTGCGGCTGTATCGGTAATACCTGTTTTTACTTCACGAATCTTTGCTTTGTCTTTATCGTGAATAAAAACTACTTCTTTAGGTTTATCTTTCTTCGTAGGTTTTGGTTCTTGTATAGTTTCAGCTGGAGCTGCCTTATCTTTTTTGACATCGGTGCTGGCGGCATCGTCGGCTCCACGAGTGGTTACGGCTGCAATTGGCACACTCATTACACCGATTTTCTTTTCAGTCACAATGTCAACCGTGGCAGTCATACCTGGTTTGAAAGGATATACTTTGCGAGCCTTACGGTCAACTAATTCACGGTAAGATTCTGGCAAAATTCTGATTCTTACTTCAAACTCAGTTACGGCATCGGATGACGCGGCAGCCAACGAACTTGATCCAGATCCATTGGCGGTATTAGCAATTTCAGTAACGATTCCTCTAAATTTTTTGCCAGTCATGGCATACGAATCTACATCAATAATGGCAGTATCGCCCAAACTTACACGCACGATGTCGTTTTCGTTTACGTTTATTCTAACCTCCATATTATTCAAATTCGCAATACGAAGTATCTCAGTACCAGCCATTTGTGATGTTCCAACTACTCTTTCACCTAATTCAACTGCCAATTTCGATACAATACCGCTCATCGGGGCATAAATGCTTGTCTTACGTAAATTTTCAGACGCATCTTTTAGACCCGCTTCGGCACTTTTTATATTAAATTTAGATGCCTCAACACTTGATTTAGCTGCTTCTAAATCTTGACGAGCAACTTTCAAATTAGTTTCTGCAATTTCTAAATCAGAAGCTGAAACAACTTTATCATCAAATAATCTTTTTTGGCGATTATATTCGGCTTGCGTTCTTGACAAACGAGCTTCCGACTGAGCAATAGTTGACTTTGCTTGCTCGGCATTTGCTTTGGTTTGATTCACTACCGCTTCTGCACGTTGAGCAACCGAAACGTAGTTTTCTGGTTGAATTTTTAGTAAAAGTTGTCCTTTTTTTACGGAATCACCTTCTTTAACGTATAAAGCTATAATTTCACCGGGAACGTCAGGTGTGATTTTCACCTCAACTTCTGGCTGAATTTTACCCGATGCCGAAACGGTTTCTGTAATATCGGATTTTCCAACTTTTACAAATTCAACTTCGGTTGGTTTTTCTTTGCCAATCCAGCCTTGTGCTTTGGCAACCAATAAAAATATAACAAGTAGGGCAACAACGCCACCCAAAATCCACCAGAGTCTATTTGATTTTTTCATTGAGAAATTTTATTTAGTCCATAGTCGATGGACACATTATAGAATTTACGAGGTACGATTTACCAAATGTTATGCATGTCACGCTGTCACGTTATAACTAACTCATAATCAATACTTTAATAATATTAAACTTAAGTAATTATCCATTCAAAACTCTATCATTCCTAACGGGCGGCGAACCGCTTCAATCATTGAATTTAAAACGAAAGCGGTTTATTTTGATAATAATCTAAAATCTTGATTCGGAAAATATAATCGTATTTGGCTTGAATCTGATTGATTCTGGCACGGTCGAGGTTTGTTTTTGAAATGCTATAATCTAATGCATTTAATGAGCCAACATTAAATCTTGATTCCGCCGCACGGAAAGACTCTTCCAAAGCACTCACTTGCTTTCCAAGTGCCGAGAATCTTTTTGCTGAATTAGTCAGGTTTACGTAGGCTTGGTCGATGTCTTGACGCAGACGTAAACGTACATTTTCTGCCTGAATTTCACTTTGTTTTTGGTTGATTTGTGCGGTTGTTAAGCGAAACTTAGTGCTATACCCATTAAAAATAGGAATTCTGACATTCAAACCTAAAGAAGCATTTCCATTACCACCCAATTGACGGAAATAATTAATTTTCTCGCTCGTTGCATTCGAAGTTGGCAAATAACCAAAAACTGGATAACGAATGCCCGCCACATTTACATAGCCAGCCTCAGTTTCAACAATTTTTTGAGTAAAACTTACTTTTTCAGCAGCCGTCGAGTAGGATGAATTAAAAGCAGCACTAGCCGAAATGACTGGCATTTTTAAACCTTTGGCAATATCTACCGATTTTTGTGAAGCCTTCACACGCTTATCAGCCGCTTGCACATCTGCCAAAAAACCCTGGGCAATTTCGTAAACCTGTGCTGAAGAATTCGGATAAGGCTGAATATTTGGATTTGGCACCTCAACTCTAACAACTTCAATGTTACGATCAGCAGTTGCATTCATTAGTTGTTTTAAAGTCAATTTCGCTGAAATAATCGCATTTTCGGCATTTACAATACTTACTTCATCATTTGCCAATTGTGCTTTTATATCATACAAATTTGTTTCGGGCAACGAACCTGCATTGACTAATTTTTGTGTACGTTCGAGTTGTGTTTGTGTAACTTCAATTTGACGTTGAGAAACCGCCAATAAGTCTTGTTGAGAAAGTACATTCAAATAACCTACCACAATATTGAGTGTGATTTGGTTTTTCATGGCTTGCAAATCTAGGCGAGAAGCTTCTAAATTTAGTTGATTCAGAGCAATGCCGTTGCGTGTTTGATAACCATCAAACAGGATTACGCCACTATTCAAACCAAAACCATTTGAACCAACCGTATTAGTAATTATACCATTGGTATAGGGATTAATGTTTCTACCTGAAAAAAGGTTGAAGTTTGTTCCGCCATTTAGGCTTGGGTATTTTGCCCATTTCGATTGTTCGAGGGTGTTGAGTCCCTGCTCAACTTGTAGGCTATTTTGCTTGATTGAAAGATTGTTTTTCAAAGCAAAATCAATAGCTTCTTGCAAAGTCACTTTTTCTACAGTTGAAGCTGTACGCTCTCCACTTCCTGATACAGCCGACGACTGTGCGAAAGTAAGAGTATTAGCAAGTAGAAAAGTTGAAAGTAAAATTTTAGCTAATTTCATACGAATGTTAGATGCTGCGGTCAAAGCTTTTCAGACCATTGACTACAACAGTGGCTTTGACAATACAATTTTACGAAAGATTCGTGTACACAGGGATAAGAAATGGATAAACGGTTTTATTGAAGTGTAAAGCCGCAAATGGCTGTTTTGGAAGAATATGAAGTCTACTAAAAAATGAAGCCCTCACAGGCGGGAACGCCCCGTATGAAGACTTCGTTTTACATCCTTTTATCTTTTATTTTGAAAGTTCCTTAGCTCTATTTTCGGCTGCCAAAATACCTTTCACGATTCCATCTGGGATATTATTTTCCTGAAAAGTGCGTAAGGCCGCTTCTGTTGTTCCACCTTTTGAGGCAACAGCTTTTATCAAATCATCAAGGCTTTGCTCGGCATTATTTATTAGATGATAAGATCCCAACATGGTTTGCTTAACGAGCAAACTTGCCATTCCTTCGTCGAAACCCATTTTCTTACCGGCGTCTATCATGTGCTTCACAAAATAATAAAAATATGCTGGCCCGCTACCGCTCAATGCAGTTACTGCATCAATCATGTCTTCATCTTCTAAATAAACCGAACGACCTGTGGCATTGATTAGATTTTCAACTTTGCGAAGTTTTAAAGCGTCCAGTTCGGGTGAAGCCGTGAAACCTGTAATTCCCATTCCCAACATTGCGGGCGTATTTGGCATGGCTCTCACAACTAGTTTATGATCGAGAACAGTTTGTATTTTTGACATCGGCACACCAGCCATGATTGACAAAACCACTTGTTGTGGCTGAATGACGGCACGGAGTTCGTCTTGTACGGAAGCAAAATCTTGGGGCTTTACGGACAGTATAATCAATTCATAATCAGAAATTTGCGAGTTAATTACACTCACAACCAAGCCTTCTTTAGCAGTACGTAATGCTTCGCTACGCTCTTGACTTTTTTCTACTAGGAGTAAGTCTGCTTTTTTTACTAAATCATACTGCAAAAATGAGCGAGCAAACGCCATACCCATATTTCCGCAGCCTACGATGGCAATTTTCATGATAAAAGGTCTTTTAACCCTAAAAAGAGGGGTGTTTTATTAAAAAAATTGAGCCTTTAAGGGAAAACACTCAATGAAAGTACAAAAATAAGTTTTAGGTTTGAGATTTACCAAGTACCACGCTTATTTATCTGACTGATAAATGGTTAGCTCATCACCCAAAAGATTTTGCAGGGACATCATCTTAATATTTTTAGGCAAAACTGGAGCCAAAATTCCTTTTTTGAGTTGTTTCTGACTTCTAAAAACTCTAATTTCGTCAAATAGCTCTGTTTCAATAAAACTTTGCAAAAGCTTCGTTCCGCCTTCAATGATGATTGATTGTAGCCCCCCTGCCCCTGATGGGGGAGCTATTGACATTAGTTTTATTATTATTGAATGTACATTTGGCAAATTTAATGTAAGTCCACCGATTAAAACTCCCTCATTAGTGGAAGAGGTGACTGCTTTCCTACTTCCAATCATAATTCGTACAGGATTTCGGCCAGTCCATTCTCTTACATTTAGTCTTGGTTTATCGTGCAAAGCAGTATTTGTTCCGACCATGATGGCATCTTCTTCGCTCCGCCATTTATGCGAAAGTTTGTGCGAAAGTGCATTACTAATCTTGATTTGCTCGAAATTTTCGCCAGCAATAAAACCATCAGCCGTTTCAGCCCACTTCAAAATAATATAAGGTCTGTTTTTCTCAACTACCGTAAAAAAACGAGCATTTAATTGTCTTCCTTTTTCTTCTAAAACTCCAGTAACTACCTCAATACCAGCATCCAGTAGTTTCTGAATGCCTTTACCAGCAACCAAAGGAAAGGGGTCGTGGTTACAAATCACGACTTTTTTTAGTTGATACTTAACCAGCAAATCGGCACACGGAGGCGTTTTTCCGAAGTGTGTGCAAGGTTCGAGAGTTACGTAGGCAGTCGCTTCCGAAAGTAAGGTTTTATCTTTTACCGAGTTTACTGCATTTACTTCAGCGTGCCAATCGCCGTGTTTTTTGTGCCAGCCCTCACCGATAATCACATCATTCTGCACAATTACGCAACCCACCATTGGGTTTGGACTTACAGTTCCTCTACCGATTTCTGCCAGTTGCAAGGCACGGAGCATGTATTTTTCGTTGAAATCCAATGGAATTAATGAGTGAATTAGTGAATGAATGAATTAGTGAATATTTTTGTGAACGAATAAAGCGACAACCGCATTATTTTCGTTTTTCTCACAAATGCAAATTTATGCAATCAAGTAAACAATTATACGATAATTTACTTCAACAAATTACGACTTATGAATCGCAAGAAGCAAAAGAAATTGTTTTTTGGTTAATGGAATTTTATTTAGGTCTTAGAAAAATAGATATTCTTGGTGATAAATCGTTCGAAAAGGCCATTGATTGGACAAATATTATCGAGAGATTAAATAATAATGAGCCAATCCAATACATTTTGGGTGAAACAGAATTTTACGGACGAAGATTTTTAGTTAATGATTCAGTATTAATTCCAAGACCTGAAACCGAGGAACTGGTAAAATATATTATTGATAAACAAAAAAACCAATTTTCAGTAAAAAGAAAACAGTTATCAATTCTCGACATCGGCACTGGAAGTGGCTGTATTGCTATTTCACTTGCGAAAGAATTGCCAAATTTTATAGTATCAGCATACGATATTTCAAAAAATGCCCTCGAAACAGCAAAAAAGAATGCCGAATTAAATAAAGCTGACGTAAATTTTGAAAAAGTAGATATTTTAAAACCCCCATTCATTCATTCACTCTTTCAATATCCATTGCGGCACTCATTCAACATTATCGTCAGCAACCCTCCTTACGTGACGAAGCAGGAAATATACCGAATGCAAAAAAATGTCTTAGATTTTGAACCACATTTAGCACTTTTTGTAGAAGACTCAGAGCCATTGATTTTCTACGAAGCAATCGCTAATTTTGCATTCAATAACCTAACTGACAATGGTTTAGTGGCAGTCGAAATAAATGAAGCTTTGGGCGAAGAAACGGCCAATGTTTTTAGAAGAAAAGGCTTTTCGGAAGTTGAAATCATTAAGGATATGCATCAAAAAGACAGGTTCGTGAGTGCCATACTTCATAAAAAAGATGGCAAATGATGGCAGCTTTCTGATGCTTTTTGGTAACTTCACGTTTTATAAACTTCATGATTTTGAAAATTATGCAATAAAATACATGGAAAACTCAAAAATTTTACATAAAAAAATAAGAGACGTCTTTGCTGAAACTGGAAAAGTAGTGATTGGTCAAGAAAAATTGATTAATCGCTTGTTAATTGGACTTTTTACGGGTGGGCATATCCTGCTCGAAGGCGTTCCAGGCCTAGCTAAAACCAAGACTATCAACACTTTAGCTAAAGTCCTCGATTTAGGTTTCAATCGTATTCAGTTTACACCCGATTTGCTTCCTGCCGACCTTGTTGGTACGATGATTTACAATCAAAAATCGGGCGATTTTGAGGTTAAAAAAGGGCCAATTTTTGCCAATTTAATTTTAGCCGATGAGGTAAATAGAGCTCCTGCAAAGGTACAATCGGCACTTTTGGAGTCAATGGCCGAAAAACAAGTGACCATCGGCGACGAAACGCACCAACTCGATCGCCCTTTTATGGTAATGGCCACCCAAAACCCTGTCGAGCAAGAAGGAACATACCCCCTACCCGAAGCCCAAGTTGACCGTTTTATGATGAAAGTTTTTGTTGATTATCTCAATAAAAACGATGAATTAGAAATGGTAAGAAAAATAGCTAATCTGAACGAAAACTACACACCAAAACCCATACTTGATAAAGAAGAAATTGCTGCAATCGGTCAAGAAATCAATAGAATTTCAATCTCCGAAATGCTCGAACGTTACATAATCGAATTAGTTTTTGCTACTCGTCGCCCAGCAGAATATGGTCTGAAAGATGAAGCTCGCTACATACAGTTTGGAGTCTCGCCACGTGCGGGGATTTCAATCTATAATGCAGCCAAAGCCCTCGCCTACTTTGATGAGCGTAACTATGTTTTGCCCGAAGACATCAAAGCTCTTGTACACGATGTTTTCAATCACCGAATTATCCTCAACTACGAAGCCGAAGCCGACGGCCTCACTACGCACGAAGTGATTGATAATATTTTGAAACGTGTGGCAATTGGGAGATAATTAATGATTTAAAAGTGAATTTTTGAACAATGTAAATAATTCAAATTTTATGAAAAAACTACTTTTTTCTATATTTATCTGCACATCAGCGGCAGTTCAAGCACAAACTTTACCTCTTTCGTCAGAAAAAGGTTTAATCGATGAATTGTCGGAAAAATCAAAGACAGCTGTTAATTACCCGTCGTATAAATTTAATTTCGATGGCGGATATAAAACAATAAAGTCTTCACCCAACCCCAATATTATCACCTATAAAATGCCTGTGAAAGATGTTAAAGCCGACAATTCGGTCATAGGAGTCTATGAGCCAGATTCTCTTTTTAAGTCAAATATGATTATTAAGAAGTATAAATGAAATGTAAGGTCTGCACCGCAGGTCTGACAGATTTAAAAGCCAGACATGCGGATAGATATAGCATCACTGAAGTTTCAATTTAAATAATTTTGGCCACATTTTACCCGTAACATAAAAATCTTTGGATATAGAATCATAAGCAATACCATTCATTTCCATTGATTTTGGGTAAATATTACTCACATAGCTTTTCAAGGCTGATAAATCTGCACATGCCACAATCTCTCCACTTTTAGCATCTATCTTAATAATTTTATTAGTTTGCCAAACATTAGCATAAATAAAACCATTCACATACTCTAACTCATTTATATTGGTCTGCCCATAACCATTTGACTTTACATTAATGGTTTTTTCAGCTTCAAATCCATTTGGATTTATGAATGTTATGGTAGGTGTACCATCGCTCATTATCAAGTAAGTGCCGTCATTGGTCAACCCCCAACCTTCATGACTATTATACTTGAATTCAGTTATTTTCTTGAAAGAAGGATACTCATAAACAAAGCCCAACTGGCCTTTGTAAGTTAGTTGATAAACTTTACCTTTAAAGATTGTAATACCTTCACCAAAATACTTTTTATCTAACAGCACTTTTTGGTCTAAAATACCTGATTTTGATACTATTCCGATAATAGATTTAGTGGTATCATCAGGACTTCCTGTGCTTTCATAAAGTTTATTTTTAACAAATTCTAATCCTTCAGTAAATGCTTTTACATCGTGAGAAAGTGTATCAATAATCTGAAATTTCAGCGAGGGAACTGGCGATTCTTCCTTAGCTTTACCATTCTCGGTTTTATTGGTATTACACGAAAAAACTGCACCCATAAAAACCGACAAACAAATAAAATTCAAATAACGATGTCTCATTTATCAAAATTATAATTTACAGCAACATTTTACTCATAAACCACGCTCAACAACTCCGCCACACAAGCTGGTTTTTCTGAACCTTCTAGCTCAAAAATGGCATCAATAATCAATTTCGCTCCGTTGGGCTGCATTTCTTCCACATCTTTCAAAGTAGCCTTCATACGCACACGACTACCCACAGGCACGGGCGAGATAAAACGCACTTTGTTTGTGCCATAATTCAGTCCCATTTTGGCAGATTCTACTTTAAACATTTCGTACATGAATTTTGGAGAAAACGACAAGGATAAAAATCCATGAGCAATCGTCTTTCCAAATGGCGAAAGTTTAGCTTTCTCTTCATCGACGTGAATCCATTGGTCATCAAGGGTTGCAGCTGCAAAAGCATTGATTTTATCTTGCGTTAGTGTCTGCCAATCCGATGTTCCAAGTTCTTTACCAATATGGTTTTTTAAAGCTGTTAAGTCTTTAAAAATCAGTATTTCACCTAATTTACTTACTTGAGCAACTGGTTTTATTTCTTGCTGAGAAGCTTGAGCAACTTCATATTTTGGCATTTGCACATCATCCGACATAACCACTACTGCTTTCCCGACCACTTTTCTATTCATCAAATCATTTAGCGAATCGGCCGCTTCTGCCAGCGAATAGAGTTTATGAATATGCGGACGCAAGCTACCTTTCATAAAATATCCCGCCAATTCTTGAATATTCTTAAAGTTTTGTGCGGGTTCTTTTTCAGCAAACTCTCCCCAAAAAACGCCAACAATCGCACAACCTTTCAATAATGCTAAATTCAAAGCAATTTTTGGAATTTCGCCTGCCGCAAAACCAACTACCAAATAACGCCCTTTCCAGGCAATCGAACGGAGGGCCGGCTCGGCATATTTATCTCCCACGGCATCATAAATTACATCCACGCCTTTGCCTTGTGTGATACTTTTTATTTTTTCTCGCAAATCATAATTTGTATAATTTATCGTAAAATCTGCCCCTTTTTCTCGGCAGGTGGCCAGTTTTTCATCGCTCGATGCTGCCGCAATCACGGTTGCTCCCATCAATTTTCCTAATTCGACTGCCGCCAAACCTACACCACCCGCTGCACCGAGTACTAAAAGGATCTCCCCTGCTTTTAACTCGGCACGGTCTTTCAAAGCGTGGTAGGATGTTCCGTAATTGTACATTACCGAAGCCGCTGTTACAAAATCCATTTTAGGCAACATCGGAAATACCCTGCGAGCATCGACCAATACTTCTTCGGCCATTCCTCCCCAGCCTGTCATGGCAAAAACTTTATCACCTACTTTTAAATGTTTTACGCCCTCACCTACTTCTTTTACAATTCCAGAAACTTCGCCCCCAGGCGAGAAAGGCAAAGTAGGTTTAAACTGGTATAAATTTCTAATTATAAGCGTATCTGGAAAATTAACGCTGCAAGCCTTAATACTTATCACAATTTTACCTGCTTCGGCTTTTAGAGCGGGCAAATCCTCCAAAACGAGAGTGTCAGGCATACCAAATTCTTTACAAAGAAGAGCTTTCATAATGGTTTTTATTTTGTTGAATAGTAAATTTATTCTTTTGAAATATAAAGATTTTACAACAAATATTGTTAAAATTTATTTCCTTTGAAAAACACATTTATAATTATTGTTTCTTCAAGGAAATGAAATAAATAGTATTTGCATTATTTATTCTTGTCTTTTTGATAAGCAAATCATTACCAATCTTACAAGTTCTTGTAATCAGTAAAATTGTACATGAAATTTTTGGCTCTTTTATTTTCTCTAATCTCTCCGATACTCTTTTTGGTACACCAATGGCGATTTCCCGACGATTGCCTTAAATTGTCGATTAAAATTTGAAATAGTATTATAACCACTTTCATAAGCTATTTGAGTAACATTGAGCGTGCCTTCGTGCAATAGTTTGCAAGCATTTCCGATGCGAATTTCAGCAATAAAATCGAAAAAAGATTTATTGGTTCGGCTCTTAAAATACCTACAAAAAGCCGCATCACTCATGCTAACAAGCGATGCTAACTCACTCAAACGTACTTCTTCTTTGAAATGTTTCATTACGTAATCATGCACTTTTTGCATCCGCTCAGTTTCCGAAATCTTGTGCATATTCACATAACCCAAACTCGTAATAAACGTATAATCATTAGATTGAGAAAGTTCATGTAACATCGAAAGTAATTTCAATACTCGTTCAAAACCTTCCAATTTGTTTAATTCGAATAAACTTTCAATGATTTTTTCACGCATTTCGCCCAGAATGTCTATTCCACGCTGACCATTTTGTAAAAGCTGCTTTAGTCGATACATTTCTGATTTTTCAAAGAAATTATTTCCAAGAAAATCTTCTGTGAAATAGACCACAATTCCGTGCGTTAGCAATTCTGAATTTTGCTCAAAATATGCCTTTTCACTCCGCCAAAGATGCGGTACGTTTGGACCTAAAAAAACAGTATCGCCCGCTTCAAAATGTTTAATGTCATCGCCAATGAAGCGAGTACCTTTTCCTTCAAAAACCGTAAACAGTTGATAATGTGGATGAAAGTGCCAACTCGAATCAAAATGAGGTTGACGCAATTCCTGCACTTCAAATGAGTAAACCTGACTTCCAAGTGTTTTTTTTAGTAGTTTCATAGAAAAAGTCCGCAGACTTCAGAAAATAGTCATTTTTGCTAAATTAAATATATACGTATATTTGCTTATTTTTCTACAAATATATTTAAAAATATCAAATTACAGTCATAATTAGTAAATCAAAGCATATTTTATATGATTTTATTATGATAAATTTGTACTATAATTTTTAAATAAAAAAGTCCCCTCCGGGGGTTTGGGGGCTATGACCTACGGAATGAATCTCCTTTTATGGGGAACAGAAATTAACAAAGACCTTTTTCCAGTTTTAGAAAAAATAAAGGAAATAGGATTTGATGGTGTGGAGATTCCTATCTTCGACGTAAATCCAGAAAAATGGTATTCTTGGCGAGAAAAATTAGATGAATTAAGTCTAAAACGCATCGCTGTTACTATAAACAGCCCAGATTTTAATCAAATCAGCCCCGAAGAAAACATGCGTAAAGCAACTGTGGAACGAAACAAACGTGCCATTGATTGTGCCATGATTTTGGGTTCAGATTTACTAACAGGGCCTTTTCACTCTGCTTTAGGTGTGTTTACGGGCGTACCACCAACCAAAGAAGAATTGCTTTGGGCAAAAGAAAACCTTTGGGATTTGGCCGAATACGCCGACAGCATGGGCATAACGCTCGGACTTGAATATTTGAATCGCTTTGAAAGTTATTTGGTTTCGTCGTCAGACGAACTTTTGGCTTTGGTCGAAGAGATCAATCACCCTGCTTGCAAGATAATGTTTGACACTTTCCATGCCAATATCGAAGAAAAATCAATGACCGAAGCCATCAAAAAATTGGCTAAGCACTTGGTTCATGTGCAGCTTTCGGAAAATGACCGCAGCACGCTTGGCAAAGGAAGAATTGATTTTGAAGAAATCTTAAAAGCCTTAAAATCAATTAATTATGATGGAATGTTGAGCATCGAAGCTTTCAGCATGAAACTCCCAGCCGCCAATATTTGGAGAAAAATGTTTGATTCGGAAGAACAATTAATGAAAGATAGTTTGGCATTTATTCGCCCCTTAACCCCCAGCTAGGGAACTCTTGTTCGCTAATAAAACTATTTTACAGAAGATATAATTATCAAAATATAAATACAATATGAATACATCAAACATTCCCCCTTTGGGGGCAAGGGGGCTTAACATAGCCATCGTTGGACTTGGCTTCGGAGCAGAATTTATTCCAATTTATCAACGCCACCCAAACGCAAATATGTACGCCATTTGCCAAAGAAATGTTGAAAAGCTCAATGCAATCGGTGATACTTTTGGCATCGACGTTCGCTATTCTGACTACGACGAATTATTGAAAGACCCAAAGATTGATGCGGTACATATCAATTCGCCAATTCCGAACCACGCCGAACAAACTTTGAAGGCTCTTTATGCAGGAAAACACGTAGCGTGTACAGTTCCGATGGCTACTTCGGTGGAAGATTGCAAAGCCATCGTAAACGCTTGCCGAGAAACTGGCAAGAAATATATGATGATGGAAACCGTAGTTTATGCCCGTGAGTTTTTGTTTGTTAAAGAATTATACGAAAAAGGCGAACTCGGAAAAGTACAATTCTTGAAAGCATCGCACCAACAAGATATGGAAGGCTGGCCTGACTATTGGCCAGGTTTGCCACCGATGCACTACGCTACGCATTGCGTTGGTCCTGTGGCTGGTTTATTAAGATTAGAAGCCGAATACGTTTCGTGCTTTGGTTCGGGAACAATTTCGGAGGATTTGATTAAAATACATAATTCACCATTCGCTGTTGAATCAGCACATATAAAATTCAAAAATAGCGATTTAAGTGCTTATGTTTATCGTTCGTTATTCGATGTTGCACGTCAATACCGTGAAAGTTTTGAGGTTTACGGCTCGAAAAAATCTTTCGAGTGGGCTTTGATTGAAAACGAACCAAACGTTATTCACACCGCCAAAAAACCTGAACCTGAAATTCCAGAAAAGGTTGAACCGCCTGATTATGCTCACTTACTTCCGAAAGAAATTCAATCTTTTACTGGAAAAGGTGTCTATGACCACGACGATAACACGCACCTAAGTTTTGCACAAGGTGGCGGACACGGTGGCTCGCATCCACATTTGGCTCATGAATTTATTTCGGCACTTATCGAAGACCGTGACCCATTCCCGAATGCCGTGCAATCGGCCAACTGGACATCGGTTGGAATCTTGGCACATGAGTCGGCCATGAAAGGAGGAGAAATTATTTATTTGCCTGAGTTTTAGTCAATAGGATTTAGCACCTTAATATCTGAAATGTGTTTAAAATCACTGATATTTCGGGTGTATAATTCGGCATTAAAAACAAGAGAGGTTGCAGCTATAATAGAATCTCCAAGCGACATTTTCTTTTGTTATCGAAGTTCAATTGCTTTATCAATGATTTCAAAATCAATAGGAAGCACTTTGATAGTTTTGAAGATGCTTTCAAAGTATAGTTTCTCGCCATCGTCTAACGAATGAAAGCCTAAAACTTCAACTTTAGAAATAGCAGAAATTAATGAATTTGGGCTGAAAAATAATGGTCGTAAACCAATATACTCCTGCTTTGCAGAATAAATTATAATATTAGTATCAAATATAATCATGGCTTAGTCTCGAAAAGGTAAAGGTCTGTCTTGACGGCTTTCTTTTACCCAATCAAGCAAATCGTCAGCTCTTGAAGCCGACATACCATTATAACTCATGATTAATGCTTGATTCTTTGCTAATTCTTCTTCATTCAATTTTTTATTTGATTGAAGATTTTCGATACGATATTCTAATTTCAAACGGTTGAGTAATTGAAGTACCCAATTTGTATCTGATTCATTCTGAATATCAATAGTGATTTGTGTCATTTTTTAAATATTTTGATATTCAAAGTTAGATTAAATCTTTATTTTAAACAAGTTTATACAATTGTGCATAATCAAATGTAGTTACTAAATAAAATTAAAAAGTTTCATATTAATTATTCGAAGATTTATGATTAGTGAAACAATTTAAAAATGATACTTGCAGAAAATGAAGACGCAACTCTTAAATTTCTTAGGGCAAATATTGATAAAAATATAATTGATACTCTAAATTCTGTTTTCGCTGACGTTTACGATAAAATTAAAGATCACAATTTCATCATTGCTTTAAATGAGTTAGAAATGAAATTTCCTCATTTATTATTGAAAAATATGGTTAAGAATGCAAAAAATATTTTTTAAAGACCTTAAAGATTCCCAAATAACTATTAAAATAAAAGTTTTCAAACCAATATAAAATGAAAAAAGCCCTATTTCTAACCCTAATCGTTTTTAATATTTTTGCTTCGTTCCCCCTCTTGGGGCAAGGGGGCGTTGGCCGTCGCCTCGAAATCCTTTTTCTCGGTGATAATGGGCATCATAAACCCATTGAGCGAGTTCCGACAATCATGGCGGCTCTGGGCAATAAAGGTATCAACTTTACTTATACCGATAAATTGGAGGATATTAACGCCCAAAATTTATCGAAATACGATGCCTTGGTGATTTTTGCCAACTGGGACGACATCACGCCCGCTGCAGAAAAGGCTTTGCTCGACTACGTAGCTTCGGGAAAAGGCATTTTACCGATTCATTGTGCTTCGTATTGTTTCCGAAACTCGCCTGAGTATGTCAAAATGGTTGGTGGTCAATTTTGGAGACACCGCATGGACACAATTCAAGTGAATACAGTTCAGCCAAATCATATCATTATGAAAGATTTAGGCGTGATTAAGGCTTTCGACGAAACTTATTTACATAGCCAATTACAACCCGATAACAACGTTTTACAAACGCGTGAAATAAAAGCCGACCAAACAAAAGACCGCCAAGATGCCAAAACTGAGCCTTATACATGGACTCGTAGTTACGGTAAAGGCCGAGTTTTCTACACAGCTTATGGCCACGATGATAGAACGTGGAGCAATGTAAATTTCCAAAAACTACTCGAAAATGGTATTGTTTGGGCAGTAAACAATGAAGCTCGTGCGGCTCATTCAGCACTAAATCTGAAACCATTTGAGTATAAAGGAGCAAAATTACCAAACTACGAAAAACGCCTAGGCGAGCAATTACAACAATTGGCTCTTACACCTGAAGAATCAATGAAGCATATTCAAGTGCCTGCTGATTTTGATTTGAGTTTGTTTGCTGCCGAACCAAACGTAATGCACCCGATTGCAATGAGTTGGGATGAAAAAGGACGTTTGTATGTACTAATCACGAAAGATTACCCGAACGAACGCAAAGAATCAGGCGGTAGCGATTATATTTTGATTTGTGAAGACACTAATAAAGATGGTAAAGCCGATAAATTTACTCGTTTTGCCGAAGGTCTAAGTATTCCTACAGGAATGGTTTTTGCTAATGGCGGTTTGCTTGTTTCGCAAGCACCACACATGTTGTTTTTGAAAGATAATGATGGCGATGATAAAGCCGATGAAAAAAAAGTGTTATTCACAGGTTTCGGAACTGGCGATACACACGCAGGGCCATCTAACTTACATTATGGTTTTGATAACTGGATTTGGGGTTGTGTAGGTTACTCAGGTTTTAGTGGAAAACTGGCAGAAGGCGATTCATTGAAGTTTGGACAAGCATTTTTTCGCTTCAAGCCCGATGGCTCTAAAATGGAATGGACAACCAGCACTTCAAACAATACTTGGGGAATGGGATTCAACGAAGCGGGTGATGTATTCGGCTCAACGGCCAACAACTCACACGGATGGTACATGGCTATTCCACACCAAAATTTCTTAAATCCAGGGTTCAATGGCGATAACGGAAGTCGTGGAACAGATACGCACAAAGACATGAAACCTATCACCGAAAAGGTTCGTCAGGTGGATGTTTTTGGAGGTTTTACCGCAGCTTCGGGGCATAATTTTTATACAGCAAGAGCTTTTCCGAAAAACTATTGGAATCAAATTGCTTTCGTTTCTGAGCCTACTGGACATATTTTACATCAAAACCGAATGGTGAAAAAAGGCACAAACTATGAAGACCAGGAGTCATTCAACCTAATGGCAGGTGCCGATGAGTGGTTCTCACCAGTATTTTCTGAGGTAGGACCCGATGGTGCGGTGTGGGTTGCCGATTGGTACAGCTACATTATTCAGCATAATCCTCGACCAGACGGTTTTAAAATGGGTGTTGGTAATGCATATGAAACTGATTTGAGAGATTTTACACATGGTAGAATCTACAGAGTTGGCTATAAAAATGCTCCTGCCTATCAACCAATTACGCTAAGCAAAAACGATAAGGATGGCTTGCTAAAAGCTCTCAAGAACGATAATATGTTTTGGAGAAATCATGCTCAACGCTTATTAGTTGAGCGTGGAAATACCGATGTTGTGCCAGCTTTAATTGCCCTTGTGGACGACCAATCAGTAGATGAACTTGGTCTAAACCCAGCGGCTATTCATGCACTTTGGGCATTGAAAGGTTTAGGTGCGATTGATAAAAATCCTGC
>Ga0247831_1001094_pt1 | contig 54376 bp, 55 predicted proteins | sample LaCruzMarch2015__9_FD_192406 | JGI IMG/M metagenome (GOLD analysis project Ga0247831, IMG submission 192406) | Freshwater microbial communities from meromictic Lake La Cruz, Castile-La Mancha, Spain - LaCruzMarch2015_1m | ecosystem: Environmental > Aquatic > Freshwater > Lake | place: Spain...
ACGGCTTGTTACGTCCAGTATTCCGTTTCATCTGCGCTCCTTCATGGCGACGATGAACCAGAAAACCTCCTTTAGTGAAGAACCCTAGTTTGTCTCAAACGCGATGACGGGGGACATGATTATGCAACGGGACGAAGGCCGCGCCGGTGCAGGCTCGCCGAAGAGCCAAGAGGCGGCGCAGAGTCTGGGCGGTCTTCTGTTTCAGCATGTCGCGCGAATTCGAGAAAACCCTGCTAATGGCGGGCCGCACGGTCGTGCCCTCGCCGAAACCAAGATAGATGGTAAGCGTCTCTCCGATCAGGATCTGTGGGCATATTTGTTCAGTCTACTGGTCGTTGGATCAGAGACGACGCCCATGGCCGTAGCTGGCGCATTTTACTATCTGGGCTTGGCGCCCGAGCAAAAACGCGCGGCGCTCGCCGACCCGACCTTGTCGCAAAAAGTCTTCCGGGAGACTTGCCGCTACGATCAGCCGACCAATATGCTGGCGCGCCGTGCGGCAATGGATTTCGAGTTGAATGGCGCGCAGGTTAAAACTGGCGACAACTTGCTATTTATTTACGCGTCGGCAAATCGTGATGAGCGCCGTTTCGAGAATGCGGATGCTTTCGATATTTTCCGAGACAATCGCGGTGATTTGTCATTCGGCGTCGGCGCCCATTTCTGCCTTGGCGCCCACTTAGCACGTGCCGTAGGCAGTATTCTGATCCAGGAGCTTTTAACGGCGATGAACGATTATACGATCGTGGAAACCGACTTCGAGCGCGCATATGGTGAACATTTGAATGGCTTCGTGCGCATGACGATCAAGCCGGATTGGCGCTAGCTTTTACTTTTTAAACTTGGTCAGCGCAAAATAGATCAGCTCGACCATCTTCCGAAACTCTTCGCGGTGAATGTTGTCTGGATCGAAAAACGACCTCGAAACTAGCGGCCCGACGAATAGCTCATTCGCCATATCCACATCAACGGCTTTGGGCAAATCGCCGCGCGCAATCGCGCGCCGAATGATGGCGCGGCCCGGTTCACGTCGGCGCGCCACATTGGCAGATAGACTTTCTGCCAATGCCCTATTGTGTGATGCTTCGCTAATCAATGCCGGCAATACGCTGCGCAACGGCGTGGTATGAAGATATTCGTTATACTGCTCAAAGAGATCCAGGAACTCCTCCACGAGGTCTCCCTTTTCCTCAATTTTGAGCTCCGGCAAGCAATCAAAGGCGGCGATGGTTAGTTCTTCTTTGGTCGCCCAGCGGCGGTAAATAGTCGCTTTACTGACCTTGGCGCGCGCCACCACCTCATCAACAGTTAGACCTCCGTAACCTTTTTGGCCTAAAATCGTCAAAGTGTGCTTTAGGATAGCTCGATCGCGCGAGGCGTCCCGTGGCCTTCCAGGACGCAATTGCGCTTTGGGTTTCGGTTTTACCTTAGCTTTAACGCTCGCCACCCGTGTCTCCAGCAGCCCAGGGCAGCAAACATGCGCGCGCCCCAGACCATTATCGGTTCCTAGCGAAAACATTATTATTGTCCAGTTGGATATGGGACTAAACGCCCTCCTAGTGGCTCAAATCAAGATCAGAATAGCGCGCCAACCTACGCCATCTTCGGCCCCTTGGCAGCCATCTTCCAAAGTCGCGCTCGCACCTTTTTTCACGCCGGCAGATCTGCTTTCCGCAGACGCCGCATGACGACGCCACAAAAAATTGGTCGCTTAAGCGACCGGTTTTGGGACGTCTCCGGACATTCGGGAACTGCCCTTCCACTGCCCTGCGGGCGGTCCCCACACCCCGGCCGCTTGTGGGCCGGGTGACTTTAATGTGGCTTGGATCGTTAAACGATCCAAGCGGCATTTGGGGAGGAATGACGTCGCGCATCTAATTCCTGCAAGCCACCACATCACCCGGCTCTGGCCGCGTTCTTTCTGTAGCGAACACCGCCACATATCCGATCGGCCCGAACTTGCGCAGCTCCCGCTCTTTGTATCCGACAGCTTCGATCTCACAGCGGAGCAAAAGCGGCGGCGCGCCGTGATCCTTGGTGGGCCGGTCGCGCTCGGAGATAGCGACGACGCCGCCATCTTTCAGCGCATCGCGCAGCCGCCACATATAGGCGTATGGCTGTTCGATCTCGTGATACATCCGCACCAGCAGCGCCACGTCCACTGACCCCGCAGGCAGCGCGGGATCATCATATCCACTCAACACGAAATCGACGTTCGTCAAACCTTCGCGCGCTACGCGAGCGCGCAAACGATCCAAATGCTCCGGCATGACATCGGTCGCGATCACGCGGCCTGTTGGTCCGACGCGGCGCGCAAGCCGGACAGTGAAATAGCCGTCCCCAGCGCCCACATCCGCGACAACCATGCCGGGGCCAATCCGCAGGAAGTCCATCACCTGCTCGGCTTCTTTCAAAGCGTCGCGATCGGTCTCCTCTCCTGAATGACTCGAAACGATTGCGGCCACCGGCCGGTCGGGCGCGGGAAAGCCCGCCGCACTGCTTTTGGCGTCGACCGGTTGCGCCGCCATGCACCCGGCCAAAAGAATGGCGCCAAGCCCCGCCACGATAGAGTTCCCCGCAATGATAGACTTCAAAGTGATCATTCGATTTCCGGACTTGTTATAGCAGCTCACGACACATGGGGCCCAGCGGATTGCGGGACAAGCTGCAAACAATCCTCACCCTCTCCTTCCACGCATATGATCTCCCCATGGATCAGGCCGCTGAAGAAAGGACAGACGCGATCATCGCAGCAACGCCGGCGATGCTCCGTCTGCTGGCGGATGGTCTCATGACCGCCTTCGGGGCGCCGGCGGCAATGCTCAAGAAGCGCCCTTTTGGCAAAATACGCGAGCGCATGTCGCGCTGGCTGCACGACATGGAATATGTCGCGCGCCGCCTGCTGCTCTTGCGCGCGACGCGTTTTGCACCCCGCCCCTTTGACCCAATCAGCGCGCTTCCGGCACAGCCGGCGGCGAAAATTGCCCCTGTCGCATCGAACGCCCGGGAAGTCGCGGATGTCGTCCGCGCCTATATCGGCGAACCCGCAACATGGCGTGTGCAATCAAACATCCAAGCGCCACGCGATCCGGTCTGGGAATACGAGAATCCCATCCACAGACGGGCGCGCCAGGCTCACCGCGCAAAGCTGGCGCCGATCTATAAATTGCCCGCGCCCTCTGGCGCAGCGCTTCGAAGCGATCCTACGCGTGCTGGCCGATCTTGATGGATACGCGGCGCGTCTGGCGCAACGCCTAAATCGCTGGCGCTGCCGTCCCGCCAAGCGGCGACTTTGTGAGCGCCTTAAGCAAACCGGTCCCGATCGCCAATGAGGCCGGCCTTGCGGATGCGGACTGAGACCAGTTCGCCGGCGCGCGCAGCCTGATTCTAGATCTGGCGCCCAGCTTCCTGCGATCAGGAAACGGGCTGAGATCTCTAGACTTTGCAGGCCTTGCGCGCGGCGATCCTTGGGGTCGCGGCGCTCAATGTGCTGCCGTTCTGTGCGGCGCCATTCCGCTCAGCCAAGAAAGGCAACGGCCACCACCTTTGATTTACACTATGATAACCTTAGATTGCAAAGGATCCACAACTTAACGCTAAGGATAAAGCATGCAACCGGCAGACATCGCATTGGTTCAAAGCACGTTCGAGCGTGTGGAGGAACTTGAGCTGGAAGCCTCAGGCATTTTTTATGAGGAACTGTTTGTCGCCGCACCGCATCTGCGGCCCCTTTTTCCCACCGACATGGACAAGCAATATCGCATGTTCATTATGGCGGTCGCGTATTGCGTCGGGTCCTTGCATCAATTGGATGCAATCCGCGGAAACCTCGAAAAGCTCGCCGTTCGCCATGTCGATTACGGCGCCCTTCCCGAGCATTATGAAATCGTCGGCGGCGCGCTTATGCGCATGCTGGCCAGGGTGCTCGGCAATGATTTTACGCCGGAAGCCAAAGTGGGTTGGTCGCAGGCCTATCAAAATATATCGAGCGTGATGCTGGACGCCGCAGCGCAGCACACAATCTGGGTGCGCAAGGCGGGCTAACGCCTTTAAGCGTTCGCGCGCACATCCAGCGCCCACAAAAGCCCGATCGCTGCGCCCTTCATACGGGGCAGCAAAGCCAAGGCGCAGGCCAAGGCCGTCATGAGGCCGACGCTGAGCGCCAGAGCTTCCGGTACGTCCCAGACCATGGTCGAGACCAAAATCAGCGGCGTGAAGGTCAGCCCGATCGCGAACGTCACCAAATAGGGCGCGAAATCGGCGCTGAGATAGCGCGCCAAATTTTCGCTGCAGACTTCACATTCCATTCGCGGAGAAATGTAGTTCTTCAGGACATGCCCCTGCCCGCAGGCCGGGCAGCGGCCAATGAAGCCGCGCATCAAGGCAGCGCCCACTTTGCGCGGCGCAGGGGGAATGTCTGTCACAGGGCTATTCACAATACCGCCGCCGCTTTGTTCAATTTGGTTTGCAGGGTCCACAGCATGGCCGCGGTCGCGCCCCAGATATAGCGTCCCTCAAATAAAGCGACGTGAAAACGCCGAAGGCCGGTGCCATAATCGCGCTCTTCCTCTGTGAAGTTCGCCGGATCGAGGAAAAACGACAAAGGCGCTTCGAACACTTCGGCGACCTCGCGCGGATCAGCCTTCGGCTGGAAACCCGCCGGATCGATGATCCCGACAAAGGGCGTCACCCGAAAGCCGGAGCGGATCACGACGGTGGAGAGCTTGCCCAGCATTTGCACACACGCCGGCTCCAGCCCTATTTCCTCATGGGATTCGCGCAGCGCCGTCGCGGCCAGATCGACGTCGGTGATCTCGCGCCGGCCGCCGGGAAAACTGATTTGCCCCCCATGGTTCGACAAATGGGCGGTGCGTTGAGTCAAGAGCACGGACAGGCCCGATGGGCGATCCATGATCGGCGCCAGCACCCCCGCTTCTCTCAAGGTGGAAACGTAAGTCGGCTCATAATCATGCGGATCGCGTGTAATGCGCGTGAAATCCATCTCCTCCGGCGCATCCACGGGATCGAGCGCGCGCGCCAAGAGGCGCTTCAGATCGTCACCGCTGTAGTTTGAAACGCTCACGCACAGGTTCCGATCAAATGCGCGCCTGCGGGCCCGAGCGGGAAGAAGCATCCCTTGCTGCGGAGGCCAAGCACCGGCCCATCGAGGCCATTTTCTTCCTCGGCCCAATCGACCATTTCATAGAAACTGGCGCGGGCGATCCGCGCCTCGAGCCTGCCGCGCACCAGAATATAAGGCGCGGGCTCCAGCGTTACGGGATCGGTCTCGACGCGGATCGGATTGTCCGGCCCCGCGATCACCTCATCCCCGACATTGGTCTGGAATTTCAAAATCTGTTCGCCGCCCTCGTGTTCCAGATCGGCGCGGATCGCGATGAAGGGCGCGTCCTCGACTTCGATCAAGATCTTTTCGACGGGCGTGACGAGATAGGTTTTTCCGTCATCGTCCTTGCGCAAAATCGTCGAGAACAGACGCACCAAAGGCTCCCGCGTAAACCGCACCGGCCCTTGATACCAGGACCCGTCGCGTTGGATGCGCAGGCCAATATCCCCACAATAAGGCGGGTTCCAAAGATGCACCGGCGGTAGACCGCGTTTTTTCCCCGGCGCGGCCTGCGGGATGGCGGCCGCCAAAGCGGCGATCGGGTCTTTGGACGGGACCTTCGGGCTCACCATTGTGTTTTATTTCCTTACGGCCTCAAGAGCCTTTAACCCACAGCGCGCAACGCCTTGCTTTGGCCCTGCTTATCGGCCTTTCTCCCAAGACCTAAACGCTCTTGTCTGAAGATAGGACCCAAGACCCAATGAGCCAAGCGGAACAGGATGTTCTAGCCCAAGCGGACGCGGCGGCGGAAAGCCTCGCACGGGTGAAAAGCGAGATCGGTCAAGCGGTTTTCGGCCAGGAGCGCATGATCGAGTTGACATTGTGCGCGGTTCTGGCGGGCGGCCATGCCTTGTTGGTGGGCGCCCCGGGCCTCGCGAAGACGACCTTGGTCAGCGCCTTAGCGACGGCGCTGAACCTGCCCTGGTCGCGGGTCCAATTCACACCCGATTTGATGCCTGCCGATATTTTGGGTTCCGAAGTGCTGGAAGAAGACGAGCGCGGCAAACGCACCTTCCGCTTCATTCCGGGCCCGATTTTCACCAGCCTGTTGATGGCGGACGAAATCAACCGCGCCAGCCCGCGCACACAGTCCGCTTTGCTGCAAGCGATGCAGGAGCATCACGTCACCGTGACGGGCGCGCGACATGATCTGCCCCAGCCCTTCCACGTTCTGGCGACGCAAAACCCGATCGAACAAGACGGCACCTACCCATTGCCCGAAGCGCAGCTCGATCGGTTCCTTCTTCAGATCGAAACGCCCTTCCCCGACCGCGACACCGAGCGCCGCATTCTCGTAGAGACCACAGGCGCAAAGGGCATGGCCATCGGTCCCGCGCTGCCGCCGAACGGTCTGCAGGAAATTCAGCAATTGGTGCGGCGTCTGCCGGTCGGCGAAAAAGTCGTCGACGCGATCCTGCGCCTGGTGCGCTCAGCCCGGCCCGATCAGGAAGGCTCCGCGCTTGCGCGCGAGAACGTCTCCTGGGGACCAGGCCCGCGCGCAGGCCAAGCCTTGATGCTCGCCTGCCGCGCCCGCGCACTTCTTCGCGGCCGCATCGCACCCTCGCTCGATGATGTTACCGCGCTGGCGCGGCCTGCGCTGGCGCACCGCATGGCGCTGAACTTCAACGCGCGCGCCGAAGGCCTCAGCGTCGACGCGCTGATCGACCGGCTGGCCGACGAGGCGGCTTGATGGCGCTGCTGCGCAAATCCAAGGCGTCCAATCTACGTCTCGTCAGCGCAGAACCCGAAGCGCTGAAACTCGCGTCGCATCTGCCGAGCCTGACGCTGGAGGCGACGCGCCTTGCGGCCGGTGCGGCGGCGGGCGGCCATGGACGCAGGCGTGCGGGCAATGGCGATGAATTCTGGCAGTACCGTCCGCGCCAAGCCCATGAAGGTCCGCGCTCCATTGACTGGCGTCGCTCCGCGCGGGGCGATCGCCTGTTTGTGCGCGAGACAGAATGGTCCGTCGCAAAGACGCTTTATTCCTGGGTCGATCTGCGCCCCGGCATGGAAGCGGGCGAAAAGAATGCGCTCAACAAAGCCGGACGCGGCGCTGCCTTGACGCTCGCCGCCGCCTCCATCGCCGCGCGCGGCGGCGAACGCGTGGCGGTTCTGGGCGCGGGCCGCGTGCCCGCGACACGCTGCGACATGCACCGCATGATCCTAGATTATGACGGCGCCGGCGCCGCCTTCCCGATAGTGGAGCCCCGCCGCGCGGTGCTGCTGATCGTCAGCGATTTTTACGAACCCGTCGATGTCTGGATGCAACGCTTGCGGCCACACGCCGCGGCAGGCGCCGATGGCGTTTTGCTGAACATCTCCGCCGGAATGGAGGAAGACTTTCCCTTCACCGGCCGCACCAAATTCGAAACGCCCGGCGGCAAGATCAGCGCCCTGCTCGGCCGCGCCGAATTGATGCGCGACGCCTATCGCGAACGCCTCCGCGCCCATCGCGAAAGCCTAGAACACGCGGCCGCGCATTTGGGATTCGTCACGGTGCGCTGCCGCACCGATCATCCCGCCGGCCATGCGCTCGCCGCCATCGCCAATGCTTTAGGAACCCAAAGGGCAAATTGATGAACGGCGGGTTGTTCACCCTTGGGCCCTTTGCGTTTGCGCAGCCTTGGGCGCTTCTCGGTCTGCTCACCCTGCCCGTGATCTGGTTCATCGTGCGCGCACTGCCGCCGGCGCCCAAGCGCGTTTTATTCGCGCCCGCGCGGATTATTTTTGGTCTGCAATCGCCTGAGGAAACGCCGGCGCGCACGCCGCTGCTGATTATCCTTCTGCGCATGGCGGCGGCGGCGTTGATCTGCATCGGCCTCGCCGATCCGCGCCGCACCGCCGCGCCCTCGCCAGGGCAAGCGGGCGATCTCTTGCTGGTGATGGACGACGGCTGGCCCAGCGCCATCAATTGGAGCGCAATGAAAAGCGAAGCCATCGCCGCTATCGACGACGCCGAGCGCAGCGGCGGCGTGGTGCGCGTCCTGTTCACTGCGTCAGAAGCGGCCTCGCCATCGGTGATCGAAGGCCTCTCCCCAGATCAAGCGCGCAGCCTCGTTCAAGCGCGCGCGCCGAAATCCTGGATGCCGAATTCCGAAGACGCGGCGCGGCGTCTGGACCTCGGCCGGCAAAGCGGCAAGCTACGGGCCAAACACGTGGTCTGGGTCAATGACGGCTTGGAAGATGCAGGTGAAGCGGGTCTCGCCCGCGCGCTCGGGCGCTTCGGCGCTATCGATGTGCGTGCGCCCTTGCGCCTGCCGCACGCCATCCGCGAAGCGCGCGCAGGCAGCGCTGGCATCGAGATCACCGTGGCCCGCCCCCGCGCCGCGTTCAGCGAAAAAGTCACGCTGCTGGCGGTGGACCGCAGCGGTCTACCGCTCGGTTCGGCCGACGTGCAATTCCAGCCCGGCGCGCAATCCGCCAAAGCGGAAATAGAACTCCCGCCTGCGCTCTCAGCCCGCATCGGCCGAGTGCGCGTGGAGAATGAAACCAGCGCGGGCGGCGCCTATCTCTTCGACGGAGCCACGGACCGCCCTATCATCGGGCTCGCCGAAGCCGAAACCAATCAACCGCTCTTGTCAGATTTCTATTATATCGAGCGCGCGCTTTCGCCCTATGCGGAATTACGCCGTGGCGACCCAGCCTCGCTGGCGCGCGAGGGCGTCTCCGCCGTCATTCTCGCCGACGCCGGCATGTTGCCCGCAGCTGATCTCAACACGCTAAAGACTTTCGTCGAGCGCGGCGGCTTGTTGCTCCGCTTCGCAGGCCCTCGTCTCTCCGCGCAGGCGGACGAACTCACGCCGACGCCATTGCGCGGCATGCGCGCGCTCAACAGCGCGATGGGCTGGGGCGCGCAAAGCATCGCCCCCTTTGACTCCACGAGCCCATTCAGCGGCCTCGTCCCACCGCAGGACGTCAAGATCAATTCCGTGGCGCTCGCGCAACCGGCGCCCGATCTCTCTGACAAAACCTGGGCGCGCTTGGCGGACGGCGCACCGCTCGTCACCGCCGCCGCACGCGGCAAGGGCCTTGTCGTGCTTTTCCACGTCACGGCGGGACCGGCCTGGTCTGACCTGCCGCTGACAGGCCTTTATGTCGACATGCTGCGGCGAACCATCGCGCTTGCGGGCGCGGCGCAAGGCGGCGCGGCAGCGTTTCATGGCGGCTATTACGAACCGGACCGCGTGCTCGACGGATTCGGCGCGCTGAAAGACCCCACAGGCGAGGTGCGCCCGATCCCCACCGCCGATTGGGCCAAGCTCAGTCCCGGTCCCGGCAACCCGCCGGGCATCTATAAGCGCGCTGGCATGGCGGTGGCGTTGAACGCCGGATCCCGCGGCGAATTAAAAGCGCTCTCTACCTTGCCGAATTCGAGCCTCGCCGGCTTCGGCAAGCGCTCCAGCATTTCATATGCCGGGCAGTTTCTGGGGCTCGCCGCGCTCCTCTTGTTGCTCGACGCCTTAATCGCGCTCGCCGCCCTGGGCCGCTGGTCGCCGCATGAGGTGAAAAATGCCCGCAATAAACTGAAGGACACGGCGCGGCGCAAAGTGGCGCAGAAGGCTGTGGGGCTTTTGGCTCTGTGCGTGCTCGGCCTTGCCATGCCCAACGACGCGCGCGCCCAAACCGCTGACCCGTCCGCTTTGCGCCTGGCCTATGTCCGCACCGGCGAGTCCCGCACCGACAACCTCTCACAGGCGGCGCTCACCGGCCTGACGCGACAGCTCAATTGGCGTACGGCGATCGAACCTGCAGCGCCGGCTGGCGTTAATCTGGAAACGGACGAACTCACCTTCTACCCGATTCTCTTTTGGTGGCCGCCGCAAAATGCCGTATCGCTATCGCCGCGCGCGGCCGAGCGCCTGCAAAAATATTTGCGCAATGGCGGTTGCCTTGTGATCGACACGCGCGACGCCGACCGAAACTTCAATACAGGCGCACGGCCATTGGAAGAATTGCTGAGCGGCGTCGACGCGCCACCTTTGCAAGCCGCGCCGAAAGACCACACGCTGACGCGCGCCTTCTTTATTTTGAAGGCGTTTCCTGGCCGCTATTCCGCCGGCCAGGTCTGGGTCGAAGCGCCCGTGACAAATGGCAAAACGTCCGCTTTCGATGGCGTCTCCAGCCTCATCATCGGCTCAAATGATTGGGCCAGCGCCTGGGCCATTTCAGGTGCGGGCAAACCGCTGGCGCCTGTCGAAGGTGGTGAGCGCCAGCGCGAGATGGCGTTTCGCACCGGCATCAACATGGTCATGTACGCGCTGACCGGCAATTACAAAGCCGATCAGGTGCACGTGCCCGCTTTGCTGGAGCGTATTGGCCAGTAATGCTGTCGCGTATTTCCTTCGCGCCGCTTTTGCCGCCGCTGCTTCTGGCGGCGCTGGCTGTATTGGCGCTGCTGGTGGCGCTGTTCTATTGGCGGCGCGGCGGTCCAGCGCGGCTATTTCGCATGGCGGCCAGCATCGTCTTGCTGATCGCCATCTTCAATCCATCCATCGTCACCGAAGTGCGCGCATCCTTGCCGGACGTTGCGACCATCCTCATCGATCGCTCAGATTCCATGCGTCTCGGCGATCGCATGGAGAAAGCTGAAAACATCGCGCGCACTCTCGCCGCGCAGCTCAAGGCCGATCCGACCTTGGAAGTGCGCGTGCGCGACGTGGCGCAAACCGAAAACGGCACAGAGATGTTCGGCGCCATCGCCGAAGCGATCTCCGACACGCCGCGCGAACGCTTAGCCGGTACAATCCTCGTCACCGACGGCCAGGTGCGCGACGTGCCCAAAGATCCGAAATCGCTGAAGGATATGGGCCCGATCTCCGCCGCCATCGTCGGTGATGCAAAAGCCCGCGACCGGCGGCTGCGGCTGATCTCCGCGCCGCGCTTTGTGATCGCCGATGAAGCCAGTGCACTAGAAGTGCAAGTCGACGATTCCCAAGGCAATGGCCGGCAAGCCAGCATCGTTGTGCGTGTGGACGGCGGTGAACCGCGAGAGTTCTCAGTTCCCACCGGCGCGAAGCAGAAAGTGCCGTTCAACCTCTCCAGGCCTGGCGCGCATCTGATCGAAGTGTCGACGCCGTTGCAGCCCGGCGAACTCACCGGGCTCAACAATCGCGTGTTCGCGCAAGTCTCTGCGATGCGCGACCGCCTGCGCGTTCTGTTGATCACCGGCGAACCGCATGCGGGCGCGCGCGTGTGGCGGGACTTTTTGAAATCCGACCCTAGCGTGGACCTTGTACAATTCGCCATTTTGCGTCCGCCAGGAAAAGAGGACGGCACCGCAACCGAGGAATTAGCGTTGATCCCTTTCCCGGTGGACTCGCTGTTTCAAGATAAGCTCACCAGCTTCGATCTGGTGATCTTCGACCGCTACAAAGATCTAGGGATTCTGCCGGAATACTATTTCGAGAACGTCGCCGACTATGTGCGCGGCGGTGGCGCGCTTCTGGTTGTGGGCGGCCCGCCGGACGTCACCGATCGCAGCCTCTATCGCTCGCCGCTCGCGAGCATCTTCCCCGCGCGCCCTGGCGGATCGCTGAACCGCACGCCGTTCAAACCCACGCCCAGCGATTTGGGCCGGCGGCATCCGGTGCTCGCGACGCTGGCGCCGCAATCCGCGCAATGGGGGCGCTGGATGCATTCAGTGTCGGCCAGCGCCAGCGGCGGGCAGACCTTATTGCAGGGCCCCGGTGGACCACTTTTGGTTTTGGGCCGTGTCGGCCAAGGCCGCACGGCGCAATTATTCTCGGATCAGATGTGGCTATGGGCGCGCGGCTATGAAGGCGGCGGACCACATGGCGAATTGCTGCGCCGCATGGCGCACTGGCTAATGCGCGAACCGGAATTAGAAGAAGAACGCTTCACTGCTAAGGTCGACAAAGGCGAACTGATCGTCGAGCGCCGCACCCTATCAGCGCAAACGCCCAGCGCTGAGGTGTCGAGCCCGTCCGGCGCCCGCACGACGCTGGCGATGACGCAAACCAGCCCCGGCCTTTTCACGGGCCGGGCGCCCGCAGCCGAGCAAGGTCTCTACACGTCCAGACAGGAAAAATTCACGGCGCTCGCCGCCAGCGGCCCGCTCAATCCTACAGAATGGGCGGACGTCCGCGCGACCGGCGACATCCTGAAACCCGCCGCCGAAGCGACGAACGGCTCCATCGTGAATGCAAACAATGGGGCGCCCGCAACCAAGCGCGTGTCCCGCGGCGAACGCGCCGGCGATGCTTTACCACTGGCGGCGAACAAGGCCTATGCCGTGGCGTCCGCGAAATCCGTCTCGCTGCTGCCCGCATGGGCCGCAACGGCGATCATTTTGTTTCTGCTGATTATGGCCTGGCGGCGCGAGGCAAAGTAACTGCGCCCGAAAGGCCATCCAACCCGCCAGGTCGCAGCGCCCGCCATTGCAGGCGCTTTGGATCGACAGGCCCAGGCAAGCTAAGCAAGCCGTTCGGCACGATCTCAAAACCTGACGGCGCAAAATAGCTGGCGGCGCCGACCAGCAACATCGCCCGCTCTCCGGCGGCGATCGCCGCCTCGATGCAAGACTCCATGATGATGCGGCCAAGTCCGTGGTGGCGCTCATCGATATCAACGGCGAAAGGCCCAAAGAAGAGCGCGGGAACGCCGCCGATTTCGATCGGCCATACCTTCCCCGCCGCGACCAAAGCGCCATCCTTCAGCGCCACGCGCGAGAGGTCATAGCGTTCGACATTCCCTTCGCGCAGGCGTTCAGCCGTCTTGGCGAAGCGGCCAGGACCGAACCCCTGATCGAACAGGGCGTCAATGGCTTCATCATAGCCGGCAGAATCCGGCGCGATGCAAATGCCGGCGTCGATCAATGAAGTGGCGAGCGCGGGACGGGACATAAAAAGCTCCGGCTACAATGAGCGAAGGCAGTGGCCGTCCTAGACCTCAAGTAAAAGGCGCGCCGGCTGCCGCAAAACGACATGCAAAATAAGAAGACGGCGTCGTCGCATTGCGGGACAGTCCCTAATTGGCCCGATTGACCGGGTCGCGCGGCAATTAAGGAGTTTCCCCCCTCCCGTCAATGACAGTGAGGATTGCAGGCGGCTTTTTTAGGCGATCCAAAAAGGGAGCGGCCCCGGGGGGAAGACCCGGGGCCGCGGCGGAGCTGAGCTTGTCGCAAATACGCGTCGGGGGGGAGGGAAGCGTTAGTTGCGGCGAGTCCAGGCGCCATCTCTGCTCCGGCAATAAGTGGACGGCTCGCGTACCGTCATGCCGTCCGGCAAACGCGTGGTCGAATACACGACCTTGCAATCGCCATAGGAGGAACGAGTCGGGGCCGGCGCGTAATAGTCGTCATCGCGATAAGAAGACTCCCGGTACCCGCGATCGTAATCGTCGTGATAACGGTCGTCGCGATACTGACCGGAGCGATATTCGCCATAATTCTGGCCGCGATAGCCGTCGTCCGAATAGCCATAATTCTGGACGTTCGAGCAGCGCGAATTGCTCTTGCCGATGGCGTTGCCCGCCACGGCGCCAACCACGGCGCCCAGAATGGCGCCCTCTTCGCGGTTCTTGTTCGAGGCGATGCCTGAACCGGCGAGACCACCGGCGACCGCGCCCAAAAGGCCACCCGTTACGCCGCTGGAGCGGCGGGAGGACATGCACTGGTCATATGGATCGCGCGAGTAGTAATCCCCGGCTTGCGCAGACATCGGGATCGCGCTTAGGCCGACGACTGCCGCCAGACCGGCGCTGAGAATAAACTTTTTCATCTCAACCTCCTTTTCCGACGGGCCTCAAAAAGGTCTCCCCGTGGGTTGACTGCGATCTAACCAAAATCAGTCTGAACCGAACCTGAAGCCTGAATTTCGCTGGTGTCAGCCGGATGTTCTGTGTGTTTAACGATGCCCCCGCTGGTTTCCGTCGCGCCCCTACCCTAAATGTGATTTCGCCGGGGCGGTTTTTCGTAGCGGCCTGCCAAACCCATGCCCGTTTGGGTCAATTCACTGTTCGGGAACAGCTCTAAAGTTCAGTTTTTACAAGGAAAGCCCCATGACCGCTGGCGCGCCCGCCAATCTGACGCCCCGCCTCGCCTTCGCTTGCGCCCTCGTTTATTGCGCCGGCGCGGACCGGGAGCTGACCTCAGCCGAAAAGTCCTATCTCGCGATCGCTTTGTCCGGTCCCCAAGCCGGCCTCGATTTGGCCGGGCGGGCCGAAGCGGCCATCGCCACTCTGAGCGCCGCCCTGGAATATTGCCGGGAGCACGACGTCTCCGAATTTCTCGGCGCAGCGACGCCCCTTTTGAACAAGGATCAGCGGATCACGATCCTCTTGAACCTTGTCGATCTGGCGTTTGCAGACGGATACGCGGACGTGAACGAAACTGCTTTCGTTCATTTGTGCCAAAAAGCGTTCGCCATCCCCAACGACGAAATCGACGGCATGCTCGAGCCCATCCTTCTAAAAAATGACCGGCGCCAATTCGGCGTCTAGACCCAGTCCCGATTTGAAACACCCAACTCAAATCAGGATAAAATAGGTCTAAACTTTGAATAAGAGCCCTTCTTATCCGATCGCTCTAATTCATCCCGATCGGAAAGGGCTCTGACATGGACGATCAAACGCTCTGCCGTCATTTCGGAACCTGCGGCGGCTGCGCCACGCAGGACCGCCCACTCGCAGAGACGCACAACGACAAGCGCGCGCATTTACAGAAGGCATTGGCGCGGCAGAGAATCGAAATAGACCTGCCGCCGCTGTTTGACGCACACGGCGCTGGCCGCCGCCGCGCAACCTTCAATATCCGGCGCGGCAAAGGCGCGCCTGTTGTTGGTTTTTCCGAACGCGCCTCGCACGCCATCGTCAACCTCGAGGAATGCCGCCTGCTCGAGCCGGGCCTCTGGGCGAGCATCGAGGCAATCCGCGATTTATCCGAAGTGTTCTTGCGCAAGACCGACGCCATTCGCGCGCTTGCGACGCTGACGCAATCCGGGGTCGATCTCGACGTCGTGGGCTTTCCAGGCGGCGCAAAGGCGCTAAACGCCGACATGCGGGCGCAGCTTGCCAAGCGGGCGGCGGAACTAAATTTCGCGCGCTTGTCGGTTGGCGGCGAACCCATCGCCAATCTGCGTCCGCCACGTCTGCTTATGGGACCTGCCGAGATGTCTCCGCCGCCCGGCGCGTTCTTGCAACCGACGGCGCTCGGCGAAGAAACGCTGGCGAACTTCGCAGTGCAAATCGTCGACGGCGCAAAGACCGTCGCGGATTTGTTTTCAGGCTGCGGCCCCTTCGCGCTGCGCATCGCGCAGAAGTCCAGCGTGCATGCCGTGGAATATGCAGCCCCCATGCTGGAAGCGCTCTCCGCCGCCGCAAAGCATGTGTCGGGCTTGAAGCCCATCACGACTGCACGCCGCGACCTCCACCTCAATCCGCTGGGCCCGAAGGAATTGGAGGCGTTTCAGGCCGTGGTGCTCGACCCGCCACGCGCCGGCGCCCGCGAACAGGCCAAGGCCTTGGCTCAGTCCAAGGTCAAAACCATCGCCTTCATCGCCTGCGACGCCGAAAGCTTCGCGCGGGACGCTGCGATCTTAATCGCCGGCGGCTATAAATTGCAGTCAGTGCAAGCGCTCGACCAATTCCGCTGGTCGCACCATATTGAGGTCATGGCGGATTTCCGCCGATAATATCAAGCCGCTGAAACAGGAGGCTTTAATGGCGCCCCCGCTGAGTTTGACGAAAGCCCGCTACGCTGCCGCTCAAAGCGCGCGCGTCGCTTGGTATATGGCGCACTATTCGATCACCAAAGGCCGCGCCAAAAACAACACAAAGGCAGAACCCAGCAACTTGCCGACCGCCAACAGCTTCCCCCGCACCTCCGATCCCGAGGGCGCGCGCAAATCTTTCCTGCGCGCCTTCGAGCAAGATCTACAAAATATCCAGGACGGCCTTTATCCCGCGCCACGGAATTTTTCAGTTCGCGAAGCCGCCCGGGCGCTGGAATCGTCGCGCCTGTTTTTGAAAGACGCGTGGGAGGTTGACGCCCGCCGCCGCCGCAATGGCGGGCGGGAAGTGCCCCAACGCCCGAACTCTGCGCCCAATCTTCCAGCGTATTACTTGCAGAACTTCCACTTCCAGAGCGGCGGCTGGCTGACCGAAGAAAGCGCGCGCCTCTACGATACACAAGTCGAGGTGCTTTTCACCGGCGCCGCCGACGTCATGCGCCGCGCGGCGCTTGCTGAAATCGGCCGCGAGCTCCGCGGACGCGATCAACGCAATGTGCGCTATCTGGAAGCCGCCTGCGGATCGGGCCGGTTCTTGCGTCAGACACTAGACGCTTTCCCGCGCCTCAATGTTAACGCCTTCGATCTATCGCCAAGCTATTGCGATGCAGCCCGCGACGCCGCTCGGAACTGGCCGCACGTCAATGTCAGCACCGCCGACGTCACCGCGATTCCCTATGCGGACGGTGAGTTCGACATTGCCGCCAATATTTATCTATTTCACGAACTGCCGCCTGCGGTCCGCCGTCAAGCAACGGCGGAGTTGGCGCGCGTCATCAAGCCTGGTGGATTGTTGGTCTTCGCCGATTCGGTACAGATAGAAGACGCACCCGCTTTCAAAGATTCCATCGAGAGATTTCCCGATCTGTTCCACGAACCCTATTACCGGTCGTACCTGAGAACGGATTTAAAGGCGCTCTTTGCAGAGTTTGGTTTCACGCCAGAACGAGAAACGATTTCATTCTTGACGAAGGCCATCGCCTTCCGCCGCCGCTGAATTACTCCGCGGCGCGGCGCTCCTCTTCGGCGCGTTCATAAGATTCAATTTCGCGCTTGATGCGTTCGGGCGATTTGGTGAAGCGCGCCGCAAAATCATAAGCGACAGGGACCACGAGCAAGGTGAAAATCGTGGCGATGCCGACACCGAACACAATAACGACGCCGATTGCGACGCGACTTTCAGAGCCCGCGCCATGAGCAAGCACCAACGGCAAAGCGCCGGCCATCGTGGCGATGCTCGTCATCAATATTGGCCGCAACCGCATCTGCGACGCTTCTAAAACGGCAGAGCGTATGTCGCGCCCTTCGTCGCGCAATTGATTGGCGAATTCGACGATTAAGATTCCGTTCTTCGTCGCCAGCGCGATCAAAATCACAAAACCGATCTGGCTATAAATGTTCAGCGTGCCATCGAGCATGAAAAGCCCAAACGCCCCGCCGGCAACCGCCAAAGGCGCGGTCAACATGATCACCGCCGGGTGGACAAAGCTCTCAAACTGCGCAGCCAACGTCAAATAAACGATCAAGAGCGCGAAGGCGAACGTGAACAGCAATGCCCCCGAGGATTCCTTGTACTGCTTTGCCGCGCCTTGATAATCGATGATAATCGGCGCATCGCCGATCGCTTCGCGGGCTGCATCTTCCATGATTTTCAAGGAAGGCCCAATGGGCGTATTCGCCGATAGGCCCGCGCCGATTGTAACGGAGCGCAACCGATTAAGGCGCGGCAGGGTCGCCGCAGCGCCAGTATTCTCAAACGTCACGAAATTAGCGATTGGCGATAATGCGCCGGTTCGATCCGAGCGCACATAAATGCCGTCCATATCGCCGATCGCTGAACGCTGCGGCCGGTCCGCCTGGAGGATGACGTCATACTCCTCGCCGTTGGAGGCATAAGTGCCCAATTGTGTCGAGCCCATCAAAGTCTCAAGAGTCTCGCCAATTGTTGCTGTCGAGACGCCCATCGCCGCGGCGCGCTCGCGATCGACGCGCGCGATCACGCGCGGATTGGTCGGGTCAAAATCGATCCGTGGCCGTACGAAGTTCGGCAATGGCCGGATTGCATCCAAAACCTTTTGGGCCACCGGCATAATGTTGGCGTATTCCGCGCCAGACAAGGTGATCGATACGTCTTCGGCCCCGCCGCCGGGCGCTTGCAGCGCGCCGGCCTGGCGCACTCTAAATGTGCCGCTCGTGCTCTGCGACAAGCTCTTGTTGAGGTCGTCTGTGATTTCTGCGGCGCTGCGCTCCCGCTCATCCCAATCCGTAAGGATGATCCGCCCTAAGGCCTGATTATAGGCGTTCACTCCTAGATTGTTATTCCCGGGTATGGCGACCGTCATGTTTGAGACTTCGCCCTTCTCGCGAAGCGCATCGACGGCGCGTTCGATCTGCACCGTCTCACGCGCCGTCACGGCGAAGCCCGTGCCTTCGGGCGCGAGATATTGGAAGAAGAGCGCGCCCCGATCTTCCTTCGGCAGCAATTCAGACGGCGTGGCGCGTACCAACAATCCACCAAGAATGAGGGCGCCGACGAAACCAAAAACCACCAGCCACTTTTTGTTCAACGCCGCGCTGAGGGACGTCAAATAGGACTTGCGCACCCCTTCAAGCAGCGATTCCGTGCGGCGAATGACGGCATTCCCACCACCGGGCGCGACCGGCCGCAACAACAGGGACGACATCATGGGACTAAGCGTCAGGGCGCAAAAGGCTGAAATCATCACCACGCCGGCGATGGTGATGGCGAGTTCAACAAACAACTTGCCGACATACCCACCCACAAACAGCAAGGGCATGAAAACGGTGACGAGTACGAGACTGGTGGCCAGCACGGCGAACGCCACCTGACGCGAGCCCCGCTCCGCCGCGATTAAGCGCGGTTCGCCCGAATCGACTCGGCGCTGGACGTTCTCCAACACGATGATGGAATCATCAACCACCAAACCGATCGACAGCACCAGCGCCAAAAGCGTGAGCAAATTGATCGAGAATCCGAATATCGCCAGGACTGCAAATGCGCCCATGACGCACACGGGAATAACGGCGGCAGGCACCAGAGCGGCGCGCATTGTTCCTAAGAAAAGATAAATGACAAAGACGACCAGCAGGACCGCCACGATGAGCGTTACGTAGACCTCTTTTACCGCAGCATCGACAAAGTCTGTGCTGTCAACCGTTATCATCAAATCCATGCCGGCGGGGAGCGTCGGCGCCACCGCCTTAACTTGCGCCCGCACCGCGCGCGCCAAGTCCAAAGAATTGGCGTTGGATTGCCGCGTAATCGTAATGCCGAGAATCTCCTCGCCATTCGAACGCACGATCCGGCGGAGGTCATCCGGCGCCTCTTCAACCCGCGCCACATCGCCAAGGCGGACATCGCCCTCAATCCCGGCGCTTCTAATTGGCAGACGCTCGAACTCCGCGGCCGTTTTGTAATTACGATTAAGGCGAACGGCGTAGTCGCGTTCTTTGCCCTCCACATAGCCTGCTGGGAGATCGACGTTTTCACGCGTTAAGGCGGCTTTGACGTCGCCGATGGTCAGACCGCGCGCGGCCAAAGCGTCCGGATTGATCCAGATACGCATCGATGGCGTCAGACCGCCAATGATGTTGGCGTTCGCTACGCCGTCAAGATTGGAAAAACGATCAACGATAAAGCGCGTGGCGAAGTCAGTCAGCTCCATACGTGAAAGGCCGGGCGCGGTCAGGCCCAGCCAAATCACGGGATCTGAGTCTGCATCAGCCTTGCTAACGATTGGCGGATCAATCTCGTCGGGCAGTAGCCGCTGCGCCCGAGCGACGGCGTTGCGCACATCATTCGCCGCGTCTTCGATATCGCGCGTGAGTTTGAAATCGACTGAAATCTGCGACCGCCCGTCCCGGCTCTGGGACCGAATAAGGTCAAGGCCCTCCATGCCGGAGAGTTGGTCTTCAATCGGTTTGGTAATCCGCGTGTCGATGATCTCAGCCGCGGCGCCGCGATAGGTCGTAGTAATGGTAACGGTCGGCCGGTCGATGTTCGGCAACTCGCGCAGCGGCAACGTTGTGAACGCGACTGCTCCGAAAACGATGATGAGCAAACTCGCGACGATCGCGAGCACAGGTCTGCGAACCGAGATGTCCGATAAAAACATCTAGCGCACGTGCCCCGATGCAAGGCTCGACGCGCTTTTAGGGGCCTTATTCGCTTCGACAATTTTGACAATGCCCTTGGGGCGCACCCGCGTAATGCCCTCGACGACAATGGTGTCACCAGGCGCTATCCCAGAGACGATTTCAGCCACGCCCTCGCCGCGATAGCCAACTTTAACATCGACAGGAAAAGCGGTAAGGCCTTTTTCGCCAGGCCGAACAACAAACACGCTCACGACATTCGGCTTTTCCACCAGTGCGCCCTCAGGTACGGAAAGAGACCTCCGCGCCGATAAACCAAGTCGAACGTTCATCACCATGCCGGGCTTAAGACGGCCACTGGGGTTCGGCAAAAAGCCGCGCACCATCACGGACCTGGAGCCGGGAGACACGCGCGTATCGATCTCGGCAATTGCGCCCTTGAATGTCTCACCAGGAAACGCAGACGACAGTGCATCAAACGAATCACCCTTTTTGATGCGGGCGAACGACGTCTCAGGCACATCGAAGTCTAGCTTCAGTCGCGAAGTGTCATCCAGCGTTGCGAGTTCCATACCAGGAGACGCGAGCACACCGGGGCTGGCTTTGCGCAAACCCACGACGCCAGCAAATGGCGCACGAATAATGTGATCGCTGAGACGCGCTGCGCTCGCGTCGACGTCAGCGCGGGCTTTGTCCCGTGCGGCTTCGGCCTGATCCTTCAAGGCGCGCGGCGCAAAGCCCTTTTCCTCAAGCTCTGCATAGCGCTTATAATTCCGCTCGGCCTCCACGAGCGCGGCGCGCATCTGCGCTAGATCTGCGGCTTGCTCAACGGCGGCAAGGCGCACAAGGATTTGACCTTTCTGCACCTTCTGGCCGCTTTCGAACGGAATTTCCCCTACGACGTCTGTGACCTTGCTCGACAGAGTCACAGATTCGTTCGCCTGCGCGTTCCCAACGGCCTGTAATTTATCGGTGAAATTGCGCCATTCCGGCTTCGCCACCATGACGGGCGCCATTTCGCCGCGGCCCTTGTCGGCGCCAGACATCGCTTTACCGATAGCCTTCACACTCGCCGTCGCCGCCATAAAGACGAGCACACCAACGAGCACCGCTGCAAATCCGAACTTCCGGGCCGCCGCCAACATCCAAGGGCTCTTCTAATCCGTGACCTAAGGGAAGGCCGCACGCCAAGCTGCTTGCGGCCTTAAACGCCCGAAATTTGTAAGTCCGTTTACATCATTTGTGAGCAATCCGCGCTTTTGCCAGGGTATTGCATCAACAACACGCGCTTCATAACGCGAAACGACTGAATTTTACATTGCAATTGAATTACTTAACCATAATCACGATCGCATGCGACGTTTTTACGAAATTTACGTCAAAAATTCAGAACTTCCGCCAAACGCCGACCGAAACGGCCCGCTCACGGCTGCCTGTACTTTTTTTCGAAGCCAACTCGAATGTCCGCTTGAATTTTCAAGCCTTAACTCAGACCAAAAACCAAAGACCCCAGTGTTTGGAGGTTCTCCGCGCCTGGACGAAGATTCCCGCGCGGTCCAAGCAAGTCCACCCCCGGCCTCCCGCAATCGCGGTCCGGGTCTTGCTGACACCATTCTCGGCAGACTTGCTGACGCCATCCTCAGCATAAATGGGGAATTTTTGCTCCGGAATGGTATCAAAACGCTTAGCGGCGACCGTCGCGAAGAGCTCGGTCTTGCCCGGCTCTTGCGGTCAGGCGCCGGCCAAAGCCGCAGCAGGCCCACTCGCCCACATCGAAAAAACGATATTGATGCGCGTCGCCGCGCCCAACGGCTGCTTGCCCGCCGCAACGCCTTCCCTGGGGCGCAGGTTCGCCTCACAAGCGTATGAGGCGCAACAAACTTTTGAGTTTTGATAGGATTTAGATGACCCAAATTACCGAGACGTGAGTTTCCCTATTTCGCAATATCCCGGTAACCCTACCCGGCAACGCTTCCTTCAGACCGGTTGAGCTAAAGTCCCACATGGCCAAGCCTAAAGCCAAAACCAAATCGACGCCTGCGCGCGCTGTAAAAGCGCGCGGCCGCACCGGTTTGGCCGGACGCATCGCCTTTACCGCAAGCAAGCGCCCAGAGGCGCAACGCGCGTTGCGCAAGATGCGGGATATCTATGGCGATTGTAGCATCGAAAACGCCAAGGTCGTTATCGCGCTTGGCGGCGACGGACACATGTTGGAAGTGTTGCGGGATCGCATGGAAGACGGCCTCCCCGTTTTTGGCATGAACCGCGGCACCGTCGGCTTCCTCCTAAATGAGTTTTCCGAAGAAAATTTGCTAGAGCGCTTAGCCAAGGCAGAATCAGTCACGATCCATCCGCTGCACATGCAAGCTCAGCGCCGCAACGGCGACATTGTCGAACGCCGCGCCATCAATGAAGTCTCCCTCTTGCGACAAACGGGGCAAACGGCGCTGCTGAAAGTTTTCGTCGCCGGCCGCGAACGGCTGCCGGAATTGGCGTGTGACGGCGCTTTGGTCTCAACGCCCGCCGGCTCCACAGCGTATAATTTATCAGCGCACGGACCGATTATCCCGATGGGCGCGCAATTGCTTGCGCTGACGCCCATTTCGGCCTTCCGCCCACGGCACTGGCGCGGTGCATTGTTACGCCATGACCAATTGGTGCGGTTTGAGGTGATGGAGGCAGAACGCCGCCCAGTATCCGCTGTGGCGGACAATCAAGAGGTTCGCGACGTTGTCGCCGTCGAGATTCGCGAAGACCGCTCGATCAAGCTGACGATGCTGTTCGATCCTGACAAAGCGATGGATGAACGTGTCCTTACAGAACAATTCGCGCCTTAGACTTCCCCCCCCTCGAGAAAAAGCGAAAGAACTACAAATTCACACGCTGCTCAACGCTTCGTCCGAAAACCCAAACAGCGCGTCCGCGCCAAGCTGCACATCGCGCGCTTTACCATCCGCCATCACCAGAACCGTATCGGCAAAGTATTGGGCCAGCGCGATCTTACCACGCAGAAAGTCCTGATCGGCATCGCCTTCTTTCAAGCGCCGCACAGCCGCCACAGCAGCAATCGTCAGCCCCCAACCGGCGCAAACATCGCCAGCCAGACTCAAAAACGGCGTCGCACCCGCCAAAGCGGCGCGGCGGTCAATCTCCGCACGCTCCAACAGCCAGTGCGCCGCCGCCTCCATAGCCGCAACGCCTTCGCCAAGACGCTCGCCGATTACCTTGAGTTCCAATGAAGACGATGTGGCGCAATCCTCAACGCTTTGACGGATGTCCAAGATGATTTCGCGCAACGCGGCCCCATTCGCGAGCGCTAGTTTTCTACTGACGAGATCGATGGCTTGAATGCCATTGGTCCCCTCATAGATCGTGAAAACTCGCGCATCGCGGCAATATTGCGCAACACCGGTTTCTTCGACGTAGCCCATACCGCCATGCACCTGAAGGCCAAGCGACGCCACCTCCACTCCCATATCTGTGCTCCAGGCTTTGGCGATCGGCGTCAGAAACTCCTCGCGGCGCTTGGCGAACGCGCGATCTTCGGGCGCCTCCTCCACTGCGGACTCATCCGCGGCCATGGCCGTCATATAACAAATAGCGCGGGCGCCCTCGATCTTGGCTTTCATCGTAAACAACATGCGCCGCACGTCCGCATGATCGATAAGCCGTGCGGATCCACTCTCTCCGTCTACGCGGCCCTGGCGACGATCGCGCGCATAAGCCAGCGCGGCTTGATAAGCACTTTCAGCCACGCCGACTCCTTGCAATCCGACGAAGAGCCGCTCAGCGTTCATCATCGTAAACATGGCCGCGAGGCCTTTGTTTTCTGCCCCAAGCAAATACCCGACGGCGCCGTCCGTCTCGCCATATATCATGGCGCAGGTCGGCGACCCGTGCAGACCCATCTTTTCTTCCAGTCGGGTGCATCGGACATCGTTGCGAGCGCCTAATGAACCGTCTGAATGGACCAGCACCTTTGGGGCCAAGAACAAGGAGATCCCGCGTGAGCCCTCAGGGGCATTGGGCGTGCGCGCCAACACAAGATGGATGATGTTATCGGTGAGATCGTGATCGCCCCACGAAATGAATATCTTCGAACCGAACAGGCGATATGAACCGTCCGCCTGCGGCGCAGCGCGCGTTTTCAGATTGCTCAAATCCGAACCGGCTTGCGGCTCGGTGAGGTTCATCGTCGCAAGCCACTGGCCCGAAACGATCTTGGGCAAATAGAGGCGCTTCAATTCCTGCGGCGCGTGATGCGCAATTGCGTCGATCGCGCCCAGCGCCAGAATTGGGCCCAAGGTCAGCGACGCATTGCCGCTATTGAACATTTCATAGACGGCGCATGCGAGCGTATGCGGCAAGCCGGCCCCGCCAAAATCCGGGTCCGCAGACAGCCCGAGCCAACCGCCACCCGAAAACGCGCGATAAGCGTCTTTGAAGCCTGGCGACGTTTGGACGACGCCTTCCATGAGCTTCGCCGGATTTTGGTCACCGGCGCTATTTAGCGGCGCAAGGACTTCCGCCGCGATTTTGCCTGCTTCTGACAGCACGGACTCGATGAGGTCGTCCGAAAGGTCGGCATAGGCGCCCTGCGCCTTCAGCCCACCGATGGCGGCGACTTCGTCCAAGATAAAGCGAATGTCTTTCAGCGGCGGCGAATACATGATGCAAACCTCGATCCCAGCCTGGATCTTGATATATAGTGACGGCTTCGCTGTGGGTAAAATCGATCTGGGACTAAAAGTGTCAGATCCGCGTGCGTTTGGTAGGGTCCTGCATTGATGTACTGGAATCGCATTGTTGTCCTGATGATTGTTGGAGGTCTCGCAGCTTGCGGGCAAAAACAAGAAGCCAAGCAAACGCCCAAGCCCGCGCCCAGCACACAACAAACCGAATCAGCCGCCGATGAAACGGACGAACCGCTCGAAGCGGACCAAACAATCAATGAAGTAGCGGGACCTTGGGATTTCAGTGGCCTGAAAGGCGATCCAACCTGCCGCATCCGACTTGCTGCAACGCCGCAAACTGGTGCTTTCGCGTTGACCAAAGACGCCTCATGCGACGCGGCCTTCCCCTTGCTGCAGAAGGTCTCCGCCTGGATGATCAATGGCGCAGGCGACATTACGCTGAACGATTCCGAACGGCTCGTCATCTTGACCTTCACACAACGCGAAGATGGATATTACGTGTCGACAACGCCGGCCGAGGAAACCTACGCCCTCGTCAATCAAGATGAGGCAGATTTCGCGCTCCCTTCGCCGCGCACACAGATCGAAGGCAATTGGTCGATCAACGTGCTCGGGGGCGTTACGCAATGCTCCCTCCAACTGAGCCCCTCTGACGATGCAGCCAATACAGGCGGCGCAGCTCTAGGCGCGCCCTGCCCAAAGCCATCCCTTTTGAAAGGGGTAAAATCTTTCAAAAAAACCGGCGAGACCTTAGCCTTGCTCGACGGATCGGGCGCAACGGTCGTCGCGTTCAAGCGGGGCGATAGCGTGACCTGGCGGCAATCCACCCCCGCCCAGGGTCAATTGTTTCTCACGCGATAAAACCCCCACCCGACCAAAAGCTTAGAAGAATATTGGCGGGCATGACGTGACGCTGTCACCGCAATCGCCTACATAGGCGCGCAGAATATTCTTTCTTAGGAGGATCGCATGCGCAGTCTCATTATCGCCGTCGCCGCACTCACCGCTCTTGGCGCTTGCGGTCAAAAACCTGCAGAGCTCGCAGCGCCCGCTCCGCCCGCTTTGTCCCCAACCCTGCAAACCGAAGCGCCCGCCGGCGCCTACAAGCTGGACGTCACGCATGCGAGCATCACCTGGAAAGTGATGCACCTCGGTCTCGCCAATTACACCGCGCGCTTTGCGAAATGGGACGCAGATCTAAGCTTCGATCCGACCGATCCGTCCAAGAATACGGTGTCCGTGACGATCGATCCGAAATCGGTACGCACCGACTACCCATTCGCCAAGACAAAGGACCCACAGGGCAAAACCGAAGATTTTGACAAAAAAGTCGCGACGGACCCCACCTATTTCAACGCAGCAAAGTTTCCGGCCATCACTTTCAAATCGACAGGGGTTGAACGCACTGGCGAGAAGACCGCCAAAGTCACCGGCGATCTGACCATGCTGGGAGTCACCAAGCCAGTTATTATCGATGCGACCTTCAATGGCGGCGTGAAAGAATTGTTTGGCCAGCCGATTGGCGCGGTCGGCTTCTCGGGCGTCACCACCGTCAAACGCTCGGAATTTGGGTTCACCGCAGGCGCGCCTTATGTCGCCGATGAGGTGCAAGTCTTGATCGAAGCGGAATTCCACCAAGCGCCGCCGGCCGGCGCCGCGAAGTGACCGACGGGTCATCCGTCAAACGTTATGCAGGGGTCGCGATCGCCTTTCATTGGGCGATCGCGATCCTGATCCTCGCAAATTTTCCTATCGCTTGGACGATGGGCGATCGGGGCGTCGACAAATCCACCGCGTTCGCGCTGTTCCAAATCCACAAATCAATCGGCCTTTTTGTTCTTTTTTTATCCGTAGGCAGATTGTTGTGGCGCATTCAAAACCCGCCGCCTGCTTTGCCATCCAATATGCAACGCTGGGAGCGCAGTTTGTCCCAGACTGTCCACGTATTATTCTACGTTACGATGATGGGCGTCCCACTTCTCGGTTGGATGATGGTCTCCGCCTCACAGACCGGCATCCCGACGCTTTTTTTCGGCCTCTTTCAGTGGCCCCACATTGCGCCTCTCGCCGACGCCGCACTCTCCGCTAAAAAGGAGATGCATGACGTGCTAGAGGAAGCGCATGAAATCGCGGCCTGGATGATTCTTGGCCTACTCGCCCTTCATGTCGGCGGCGCGCTGAAACACCAATTCATCGACAAAGAGCACTATCTTGTGCGGATGCTGCCTGGAATTTTCGGTAAGAGCGCCGGCCCATCGCACAAGCCACAAGGCGCAGTGCTTACTTTCGGCGCCTTAGCCGCCATACTCATTCTAACCGCAGGCATCAGCGCCGCCGGGTCGAAGTCCAAACCCGCCGCCGCGGCGCCTGCAGCAAAGGCCGTGCAGCTAGGCCCCGACGCCTGGGTGGTCGAGACCGCGAACAGCAAAATCGCTTTTTCAGGAAAGCACGAGAAGCGCGTATTCACTGGCGAGTTCAAAAGCTGGAGCGCTCGCATTGACTTCAATCCCGCCAAGCTAGAATCCGCCAAGGCTCTGGTGACGATCGACCTCGTAAGCGTGAAAACCAACAGCTCATATTATGACGGCACGCTACCCGAGGCCGATTGGTTCGACATAGCAAAGACGCCGCAAGCCACATTCACGAGTAAAAGCTTCCGCTCCGTCGGCGCTGATCGATATGAAGCAATCGGCGATCTCAACCTGCATGGAATCACCAAGCCCGTGACATTGCCTTTCACCTTGAAGGTCGACGGCGGCAAAGCGACGATGGACGGCAAACTCAGCCTCAAACGACTGGACTACAATCTGGGCGCCAATTCCGATCCAAAAGCTGAATGGGTCGACGACAAGGTCGATCTCGAAATTCGAGTTTCGGCAAACAAACCAAGCTAGAATGCGGCGAAACTGAAAACGGCTAGACCACAGGGAAGCTTGCCTTCGCAGCGTCAGCCGCCGACATAGGCGCATGCTGATCCGCCCCATTCATCCCGATAGCATCCTGGAGGCCGCCGCCGCGTTGGCCGCTGGCGACCTTGTCGGTCTGCCGACGGAAACCGTCTATGGTTTGGCGGCGGATGCGACCAATTCAAACGCCGTCGCGCGTATTTACGCCGCCAAAGGCCGCCCGTCTTTTAATCCCTTGATCGCGCATGTGGCCGATGTCGCGCGCGCCCGCACCGAAGCCAAATTCGATGCGCGCGCCGAAGCGCTTGCGGAGCGCTTTTGGCCAGGACCGCTCACTTTGGTGTTGCCCGCGCGCGCAGGGGGCAGCGTTTGCGAGCTCGCCCGCGCCGGTCTCACGAGCATCGCCTTGCGAGCGCCCAATCATCCAGCGGCACAGGATCTTTTGCGCGCATTCGGCAAGCCAGTGGCCGCGCCATCGGCAAACGTCTCAGGCCGCCTCAGCCCCACAAGTGCGGACAACGTCGCCGCCGATCTGGGTGATGCAGTCAGGCTCATCCTCGATGCGGGCCCCTGCACCATCGGCGTTGAATCCACAATCGTGGGACTCGCCCCTGATGAGCCCGCGCGATTGTTGCGCCCCGGCGGAGTCGCGCGCGAGGCCATCGAAGCGCTGATCGGCCCTCTCGCCGCCGTAAACGGCGCGATCCTCGCGCCCGGCATGTTATCGAGCCATTACGCGCCGCGCGCGCACCTGCGGCTCAACGCCAAAGCGCCAATGAAGGATGAAGCATTTCTCGCCTTCGGCGTGGATGCTCCGCCCGGCGCGCTCAACCTCTCCAGCACCGGCGATCTCCTAGAAGCCGCAGCCAATCTCTATGCTTTCCTTCGGCAATTGGACTCCCATGGCGCCGACACCATCGCCATTGCGCCCATCCCGCAAACAGGACTGGGCGAAGCGATCAATGACCGACTTGCGCGCGCCGCCGCGCCGCGCGCTTCGTACCTAACGTCCTAGGGGTTCTCCCCGCCGCGAAAAAAGTTATGGTTCCGGCATGAATCACGCATCCGATTTTATTGAACAATTGAAGGCCATGCTCGGGCAGGGCAGCTATCTGGATGCACCCTTCGACCTGGAGCCATTCACGCGCGACTGGCGTGGACGCACAGGCGCAACTCCATTCGTTGCTTTGCCGCGCACCACTGAGCAAGTCGCCATGATCGTGCGTCTCGCCAATGACGCGAATGTGCCGCTCGTCACCCAGGGTGGACATACCGGCCTCGTCATGGGCGCCCTACCACAGCAAGAAATCATCCTATCCACACGGCGTCTGGATAAAATACGCAAAATAAACGCGGCGAGCGACTTCGTCGTTGCGGAAGCGGGCGTTGTTCTAACGCGCGTCCAGAATGCGGCGCAGGAATCGGATCGCCTGTTTCCGCTGAGTCTCGCCGCCGAAGCCTCAGCGACTATCGGGGGATTAATCTCAACCAATGCGGGCGGCATCGCGGTTTTGCGTTACGGCATGATGCGCGATCTGGTGTTTGGCCTTGAGGTTGTCTTGCCGGATGGACGCATTTGGAATGGCCTGCGCACGTTGCGCAAAGACAATACAGGCTATGATCTAAAGCAGCTTTTTATGGGCGCCGAAGGCACATTGGGCGTCATCACCGCCGCTGCCTTGAAGCTCTTCCCGCGCCCCGCCGCCCGCGTCACCGCAATCTGCGCCCTCACCGATCTCGACGCGGTCGTGAAGCTGCTGCCGATCGCCAAAGCGATATCGGGGGACGCCGTCACGGGCTTTGAATTGATTGGCCGCCTTGGATTAGAGCTGGTGCTCGAACACATACCGAACGCACGCGCGCCCTTCCGGGCTTTGCCGGAATGGACGCTGCTGATGGAAATGTCTTTCGGCCGAGAAGACGGTGCAGTCGCCACCATGGAGGCCGTACTCGCCGCCGCCATGGAGCAAGACCTTTTGCAAGACGCCATCATTGCACAGTCAGACGCCCAAGCATCCGCCTTCTGGCATCTTCGCGAAAACGTCTCAGCTGCGGAAAAGAAGATCGCGCGTGGCGTGCATCACGATATTTCCGCACCCGCTGGCGCAGTACCTGAACTCATTCGCCGCGCAGAACAAGCCGCGACGCAACTTGCCCCCGGCGCGCGCTTCGTCGCGTTCGGTCACGCAGGCGACGGCAATATCCACTTCACCGTAAAGCCGTCTGTATCCGGGGGGGTCACTGAGGCTGACCTTTTGGCCAAGCACGACGAAATCCAGCGGTCGGTGCACATGGCGGCGATGAGCCTTGGCGGATCCATCTCCGCCGAACACGGAATCGGCGCCCTAAAGCGCGACGAGCTGCCGAACTATAAATCGCCGCTCGAAATGGAAATGATGCAAAAACTGAAGCGCGCGTTCGACCCGAAAGGGACTCTGAACCCCGGGCGCATCGTAAACGCTTAGCCTTTCAGCCCGCTGACCTTTCGGATGTGTTTCCACTCCACCGCACTCACCGGCTGCACGGACAAGCGGAAGGACGTAATCAGCGACATCTTTTCCAAAGCCGGATCGTGCTTCGCCATTTCCAGCGTAAAGGGCTTGGGCAGCGGCTCCACGGCCTTGATGTCGACCATACAAAAAACGCCCTTTGGATCTGTCGGATCGGGATAATGCTCCTTGATGACCTCGACGATTCCCACGATCTCCTTGCCCTCGTTCGAGTGGTAGAAGAAACCAAGATCGCCCTTCTTCATCGCCATGAGGTTCAGTTTGGCGGTATGGTTGCGCACGCCGTTCCAGTTTGTACCCTTAGCGCCCGCTTTGACCTGATCATCCCAGGACCAAGCCGAGGGTTCGGATTTAAATAGCCAGTACGCCATCAATGCTCTCTTTTTTCTGCCCGACTCGCGCCTTATCGAAGGTGCGGGCTTTTGAGTAAAGCGCCCGACCATGCCGCATGATAAAGACGCCCCGCCGCGACGCCCAAGCTTGGGCGCAGGCATGGTCTGCTTTCGTGGCGATCAGGTCTTGCTCATCAAACGCGGCAAGGCCCCGCGTTTGGGCGAATGGTCCATCCCCGGCGGCCATGTCGAATGGGGTGAAACCAGTGCGCAGGCGGCCGTGCGCGAGGTGATGGAGGAAACCGGGATCGAAGCCGAAGTGATCGCACTGATTGATGTGATCGACGCGATCGGTTCAGGCGCCCCACCACAGGGGCATTATGTGCTGATCGATTATCTTGGCCGCTGGGCATCTGGCGAACCCAAAGCCGGTTGCGACGCCGCCGAAGCGATTTTCGCACCTTTGTCAGAGCTGGACTCCTTCCATCTCTGGGACGTGACGCACCAAATTATCCTAAAAGCCGCCGGAATGGCGGGCCTTGCCCGGCCGCCGAAGGCGTAACCCGCATGGCCTTTCATTTGTCAGGCACGTTGACCGTGCCCGAAGCGGACCTTGCAGCGCCCCGCACCGCCCTGCAAGAGCACGAGCGCCTGACCCGCGCTGAACCCGGCTGCATCAAATTCATGGTCTCGGAGATCAATCCGGGCGTTTTTAGCGTCGACGAGACTTTTAGGGACGAAGCCGCATTTGCGGCGCATCAAGAACGCGCCCACGATACCAACTGGGCGATAGCGGCCGCCAACGCGGTGCGCGACTTTCGGACCCGGCAGGATTGAAGCGTCCATCCCAGCGTGCGAAAGGCCGTTCAGCAGCCCTTCAAACAGCGTGCTATAGAATATGTTAGAATCGGCGCCCCCGCCCCGATCCATGGCCCAAAGGCAGCCCCCGCATGGCGTTTGAAAACTCGCGTCGCCGCAGCCCTCTGATCATCGCCGCCGCGTCTGGCGCCCTAGCGGCGGCAATGCTCGCCGCCGTGCCAAGCCTCGCGCAAACCACCCCTTCAGGACAGCAACCCCAAGCGCAAGCAACCCCAGAATATGAGTCGAACGTCAAAGGCTTGGCCTTCGTTATGGGTGGATTGCATTATCTGCGCGGCGCTTGCGGCGACGAAAACGACCAGACTTGGCGGCTCAATATGCAAAGCCTGCTTGACCGCGAAGGGGCGCCCGGCGCCCCAATCCGCGTCGGCATGATCAACGCCTTCAATGACGGCTTCAGCGAGAACAAGAATCGCTACCCCAGCTGCACTGCCGGGGCCAAATCAGCGCAAAAATCGCTCGGACAACGTGGCGGCTCATTATCGCGCGCGCTCGCCCGCAGCAATTATTGAGGCCTTTTAATCCTGACGTGACGCCATCACATGTTACGCTGACGCTTCACCGCATCAGAGAGTTGCATGACCCTGGGTAAAAGAGACCGGAAGAAAATTGCACAGGCCGCCTTAGGCTTGGCCGCCGAGCGCCCCTGGCGTGACGTCACCTTGGCGGACATCGCGGCGGCTTCGGAGGCGCCGCTCGAAAAATTTTACGGCGGCGGCGGCAAGCTCTCAGTTCTGACCGAAATTGAAGCGCTGCTCGACCGCGCGGCGGCAGAAGGCGCGAAGGCGCCCGATCGCGAACAAAGCCCGCGCGACCGACTGTTCGAGGCTGCGATGCGCCGTTTCGACGCCATGGAAACCTACCGTGCTGGTTTGCTATCGATTGACGCCGACACCGCGAAGTCTCCCGCGGCAATGGCCTTTGCTGGGGCGCTCCGCTTGCGTACCGTACGCTGGCTCATGACGGTCGCAGGCGTTGAGCCCCGCGGCGCCATGGCCGCCCTTGAGATCGGCGCGCTTTTACGGGCAATGCATAGTGCGCGCGCGGCGTGGCGCGAGGACGTCCACGGCGATCTATCACGCACGATGTCAGCGCTTGATCGCGGCCTGCGGGACATGGAAAGCCGTTTCTCGATCTTCAATAGTCGCAACGCCAAGAGCGCCGGTCAGACGGCGGAGCCCTCTTCCGCCGCTTAGAGATCAAACATCCGTCGAAGCAGGAATTCGGACAACGGCGCGCAAACCGCCCAGCGGGCTTGTATCTAAGGTTAGGTCGCCGCCGTGACCGCGCGCCACATCACGCACAATCGCGAGCCCCAGGCCAACGCCTTTGACGTTTTGATTTCGTGAGGCGTCAAGGCGCGAGAACGCGCGCAAAGCCTCGGCGCGCTGCTCCGATGGAATACCGGGGCCGTCATCGTCTACGACGACGACCACCACATCACGATCCAAATAGGCCTTCGCCTCGACATGCGCAGCGTGCGCGGTGGCGTTCTCCAGCAGGTTCGAAAACGCGCGCTTCATGGCGCCCGGCCGCACATTCGCGATAAGGTCAGGTTCGACCTGAAGTTTGACTTTTCCGTTTAATGGCGCAACGGCGTCAGCGAGCAAGGCGCCGACATCGATCGGGTCCGGCTCCTCCACCCATTGCCCACGCGCAAAATTGAGATATTCGTCCAGCATATGCTGCATTTCGTCGATATCGCGACGCATCGCGACCAAGTCCTCGCTGTCTGGCAACAGCACCGTTTGCAGCTTCAAGCGCGTGAGCGGAGTCCGAAGGTCGTGACTGACGGACGCCAGCAATTGAGTGCGCTGTTCGACGTGGCGCTTAATGCGCTCCCGCATTTTCAACACCGAATAAGCTGCGCGCCGCACTTCCGTGGCGCCGGACGGTCGAAAATCATCCGGCGTATCTTCGCCCCGGCCATAGGCTTCGGCCAGATTCGCAAGACGCAAGATCGGGCGCACCTGATTCCGGATGAACAGCACTGAGACCGTCGTCAGCAACGCCGTTAAGCCCAACACCCACAACAAGAATACGTGGCCGCTGGTGACGTAAGCGCGCTTGCCGCTGGTGACGTAGCGCATGACCCCACCTCGCACCGGCACGCGAATTTCAACCACGCTCGGATAGTTGCGTGCATCGAACCAAAAGTTCTGGTCGAATCTGTCCTGCATGGCGCGCTTGAGAATTTGATCGAGCAGAGAAAATGGCGCGCGCGTCTTTTCCTGAGGCAAGCTCGCGCCGGGCAAAAACGTCATGTTCAATTGCTCTTCGCGCTCCACGAGCTCTGAGATGTATTTCAGATTCTCCGGGCTTGAATCGCGCTCATAAAGCGCGATGGTCACGGCGATCTCGCCCGCCAAAGCGCTGCCCATACGGCGGCTGATGGCGTTCCACAAATCGTCGAGAAACACATAGGCGATGGTCATCTGCATAATCGCCACCGGCAAGATGATGATCGCCATGGCGCGGGCGTAGAGGCCGCGCGGCATAAAGTCTCGCAGGCGCATGATCAATCCGGCGACAAGCGATAGCCGGAGCCGCGCACTGTCTGCAGATAGACAGGCGCGCGCGGATCCTCTTCGATTTTGCGGCGCAATCGCGTGATCTGCACGTCGACTGAACGCTCCAGGGCGGCTGCAGTGAGTTTCACCAGATCTTCACGAGGCACCACTTCATCCGGCCGCACGGCGAGCGCCTTCAATAAGGCGCCCTCGCTGTCCGTCAGCCGCACGATCTGGCCATGCTTGCGCAGCTCGCAGCGCTCAAGGTCGAACTTGCAGGCGCCCAAGGAAATTTCCCGGCGTTCCGCACGTTTGGGCCGGCGGCGCAAAATTGCTGCAGCGCGTAAGGCCAATTCCTCAGGCTCGAACGGTTTACCCAAATAATCGTCCGCCCCGGCAGCCAAGCCCTCGATCCGGTCTTCCGGCAGTCCACGGGCGGTCAGAAGCAGCACGGGAACGTCGGACTTAGCGCGCAGACGCCGCGTCAGACTAATTCCGTCCTCGCCGGGCATCATCACGTCGAGGATCAGAAGGTCAAAATCCAGGGCCTCGACCAAGCGCGCGGCCGCCTGGGCATCGCCGGCAACAGTCACCCGATAGCCTTTCAACGACAAAAAACGCTTTAGAAGGTCGCGGATGCGATCATCATCATCAACCACCAACAGATGTGGATCGTCTTCTGCGGGTACGTTCAAGACTGGTCCTTTTGTGGTCTCTCGCGGCTCGTTGGCCAATAATTCCTCGCCCCGCGCCATCTGCAATCGCCGCCAAAAACGGTATAGAACGACCGGAAGAGGCTGCGGTCCGGTTGACACTCTTAAGCCAGACCTGAGAATGAACACTTCAACCATATCGCGCAATCCCAGGCCGGACGCACCACGCCCGGCCTAGGCCCTTAAACTTTTAGAGACCCGGATGAGCACCCAAGCATTTCACGATCGCGACGGCTGGATTTGGATGAATGGGGAATTCGTCCCCTGGCGCGACGCAAAGGTGCACGTTCTGACCCATGGCCTGCACTACGCCTCCAGCGTGTTCGAGGGCGAGCGCGCTTACGACGGCGTGGTCTTTGAGGGCCGGCGGCATTCCGAGCGCCTGCACCGCTCAGCCAAGATGCTGGGCTTCGAAATCCCGTTCACCACTGAGGAACTCGACGTCGCCAAAATCGAGACCATGAAGAAAATGGGCCTGGAGAATTGCTATGTCCGTCCAGTCGCCTGGCGCGGTTCGGAGATGATGGGAGTTTCGGCCCAGCAGAACAAAATCAATATCGCCATCGCCTGCTGGGAATGGCCTGGCTATTATGCCGACAAAATGAAGGGCATCAAACTGACCATGTCGCCCTGGCGGCGCCCGGCGCCTGACACAATCCCCTGCATGGCCAAAGCCGCTGGTCTTTACATGATCTGCACGCTCTCCAAGCATTGGGCTGAGCAAGAGGGCTATGCCGATGCGCTGATGCTCGACTATCGCGGCTATGTCGCCGAAGCGACGAGCGCGAACGTCTTCTTCGTGCGCGACGGCGCCATCCACACGCCAACGCCCGATTGCTTCTTGAACGGCCTGACGCGGCAGACCGTGATCCGTCTTGCGAAAGCCCGTGGCCTGGAAGTGATCGAGCGCCACATCATGCCGACAGAGCTGCCGACATTCTCCGAATGCTTCCTCACCGGCACGGCGGCGGAACTCACGCCAGTCGCCAGCATCCTGGAGCACAAATACAAACCAGGCGCGATCACCGAACAATTGATCGGCGATTACACCACGGCGACGAAACCAAACGCGCGCGGCAAGAACGCATAACAGCCCGGCAGGCGCCGCGGTCGCAGCTTGTTTGCATGAGTGCGAGCGCCACCTAAGGCAGAGCAATTGAACAGGAGACACACATGAGCGAGGCGCCGACGATGTTGGACTGGATCAAAAAACATATCGCCGAATACAAAACAGATCCGGAAAAGGCGCATATGTGGGATTCGAGCATGCTCGGGGGGCCAGGCCCAGTGCCGACGCTCTTGCTGACCGTCACCGGTCGGAAAACGGGCCGGCGCCTTTCAACGCCCCTGATCTACACCCCGCAGGGCTCCGGCTTCGCCATCATCGCCTCTAAGGGCGGCTGGCCAACGCATCCAGTTTGGTTCCTCAATCTTGAGGCCGACCCCAAAGTAGAAATCCAGGTCGCCACGAAACACTACAAGGGCACGGCCCGCGTCGCGACCGGCGCCGAGCGTGAAAAGATCTGGGCTGACATGGCGAAGATCTATCCGCCCTATGACGCCTACGCCGTCACCGCGACGCAAGCTGGCCGGGAGATTCCAGTCGTGGTGATCGATCCGGTTTGAGATTGGTTCAACCGAGCCGACTTCTCAGACCGCCATCCAAGATCGAGCGCTTCGCAGCAGCGTGACTACCCGCAATACGTAGACCCGGCCTCGCTTATTGTATGACCCGATGAGTCTATGGGTCCTAGGCTAAGGCCTGCTGCGCAGGCCTTAGCCTAGGACGACGACGCGTAGATATTCCGCGCTCAGCACGCCTACATATGCAACACCTTGCCATACGCCGCGAGCACGCTCTCGTGCATCATCTCGCTTAAGGTTGGGTGCGGGAAGATGGTTTCCATCAGCTCCGCTTCGGTGGTCTCAAGCGTCTTACCCACCGTATAGCCTTGGATCAGTTCGGTGACTTCCGCACCGACCATGTGCGCGCCGAGAAGTTCGCCAGTCGCCTCGTCAAACACCGTCTTGATGAAGCCTTCAGTCTCGCCCAGCGCAATCGCTTTCCCGTTGCCGATGAAGGGGAACTTGCCGACCTTCACCTTATAACCGGCCTCTTTGGCCTTCGCTTCGGTGAGGCCGACCGACGCCACCTGCGGATGGCAATAGGTGCAGCCCGGGATGTTCAGCTTGTTCATCGGGTGCGGATGCTTGCCGGCCATATGCTCCACCGCGATCACACCTTCATGGCTGGCCTTGTGCGCCAGCCATGGCGCGCCCGTAACGTCGCCGATGGCGTAGATGTTCGGCACAGAGGTGCGGCAAAATTCATCCGTCTTGATGTGCTTGCGCTCGTCGAGGCCGACGCCAGCAACCTCAAGCCCTAGATTCTCCGTGTTCGGAACGATGCCCACGGCGACGATCACATGCGAGAAATCTTCCGTCGACACCTTGCCGTCCTTGGCCTTGATCTCGGCCTTCACGCCGGAGGCCGACGCATTGATCTTTTGCACGCCAGCACCCGTCAAAATTGTCATGCCCTGCTTGGTGAGCGATTTCTGCATGAAGTCGCTGATCTCGGCATCTTCCACGGGAAGAATGCGGTCCAGCATTTCGACGATCGTCACTTTAGAGCCAAGATCGTTGAAAAAACTGGCGAACTCAACGCCGATGGCGCCGGAGCCGATAACCAGGAGTTTCGTCGGCGTCTCGGTGGGCGTCAGCGCATGGCGATAGGTCCAGATGCGCTTGCCATCTGCTTTAGCGAACGGCAGATCGCGCGCCCGCGCGCCGGTGGCGAGGATGATGGTCTTGCCGGTGAGCTCTTCGGTCTTGCCGTCCTTCGTCACGTTGATCTTGGTCTTGCCGGTGAGCTTGCCGTCGCCCATGAAGACCGTAATCTTGTTTTTCTTCATCAGGCCGGTGACGCCCTGATTCAGCTGCTTGGCGACATTGCGCGAACGCTCCACCACCTTCTTCAGATCGAAGCCGGGATTGTCCACACTCAGGCCATAAGCGCCAGCATGCTTCATATAATGTAGGATTTCCGCCGAGCGCAGCAGCGCCTTGGTCGGAATGCAGCCCCAGTTCAGGCAAATGCCGCCGAGGCTCTCGCGCTCCACGATCGCAACCTTCAGGCCCAATTGGCTGGCGCGAATCGCCGCCACATAGCCGCCAGGGCCGGAGCCAAGCACGATGAGATCGAATTCGTTCGCCAAAAAGAGGCTCCTGATTCTGCAGACCTGTGAGAGTCGCTATCTAAACCATTTTGCCCGCAGCGCCAGACCAAGCGGGCCTTGCGCCCTGCGCGCCAAGGGGCCACGTCCGGATTGTATCGTCGCACCCACCTGGAGCCGCCATGCCCGCGAAAATGCCCACGCTCTATATTCCGCACGGCGGCGGCCCATGCTTTTTCATGGAGTGGAGCCCGCGCGACGCTTGGGCTTCGATGGAAGCTTACCTGCGCGGTCTGGCGGATGGGCTGCCGGAACGCCCCAAAGCGATCCTCGTCGTCTCGGCGCATTGGCTAGAAGATGGGTTCGTGGTTGGCGCAAACCCAAAGCCCGATTTAATCTATGATTATTACGGCTTCCCGCCGCACACATACGAACTGAAATATCCGGCCAAGGGCGACCCAGTTTTGGCGTCGCGCATTTGCGACCTTCTTTCGAAAGCGGACCTTCCAAACGGTGAAGACAAAGTCCGCGGCTACGACCACGGCATGTTCATTCCCTTCATGCTGGCCTTCCCGGATGCGCAAATCCCCGTTGTGCAATTATCGCTGAAAGCCGACATGCACGCCGGATTACACGTAGCGGCTGGAGAAGCTTTGGCGCCGCTTCGCGAAGAAGGCGTACTGATCGTCGGATCGGGTATGAGCTTTCACAATCTGCCCGCCTTCATGGGCCGCGTGCATATCCCCAACCTCCCGCAACATGCAAAGGTGTTCGACGACTGGTTGAACAAAACCCTCACCGAAAAAACGGGCGCCGCACGCAACGAGGCCTTGGCGCATTGGGCCAACGCGCCTTACGCCCGCGAAGCGCACCCACCGCTCGGCGAGGAACACCTATTGCCGTTAATGGTGGCCGCAGGCGCGGCCGGCGCTGATGCAGGGACGCAGAACTACCATGACCTCATCATGGGCTCGCCTGTCTCAGGCTATCGTTTCGGCTGATGCATCTGCTCAAGCATCGTTTTTTTCCAACAGACCTGCGTCGCGACGAGACTTGTAATTCACACATGCGCGCTCACGCGCCACGCGGATTATGCGTGATCGCCCGATAAAATCACGCCGCCCAGGATGAAAATCAAACCCAGTGCACGAACGAAATTTAGTGTCTCATTCAGCAGCACGCGCGAGAGCAATGCAACAAACACAAAACTAATGCTGCTGACGGCGAACGCCACCGTGACGTCAACTATCGTCAACGCCAATGTGTAGAGCGGCACTTCGATGGCGTATGCAAGGGCGCCAACAAAGATCCAGCGTTTTTTACGCGTTAGATTATTCGCCGAACGCTTCCAAGCAATCTGCGCCAATGCTTCAATAAAGGCGCAAATGACAACGTAAAGTACGCCCAGCGACGTCGCGCTCACAATGGCCCCGGCGGGGTCAAGGTGTTGTGATCTGTCCGGCTAATGAGAAATACGCCAAACAAAATGAGCGCCATGCCGGCTGCGCGGCCCCAGGTGATCTGCTCTCCTAGCCAAAATGCAGAGACAGCGGCGACCGTGAGATAACTTAAAGCCGTAATGGGCAGAGCAAAAGACAAATCCGCGTCGCTCAAAACCTTCAGCCAATTGACCAATTGCGCCGCGAACAGCACCACAACCACCAAGAATATCGGCTGCTGAAAGATGAAGTGCAGCGCGGCGGGCGGATTATTGAAAATGTTTTCCGGCAGGCTTAGAGCCGCACTCTTCCACGTCACTTGCGTCGCCGTATCAAGAATGATGGCGGCGACAAGGCCGACGACCAGTCGCAGAGGGAGCGGCTGACGGCGCCCTGCGGCGAGGGGAATTCGTTCGGTCACCAGCGCCCCACTTCAGCGGCCATTGCAGCCGCCGCCTCTAATCGACCGGCAGGTTATGACGAGCGCAGCGTACTTCTTCAACCCTTGTCAGCGCGCCAGCGCCGCCAAAGCGGGGTTTGGCAGGCTGGCTTCGAAGGCTGCAATATTCGGCGGGAGCAAACCCATAAGCGACCAACATTTCGCACGCGACGCCTCGGCGATTCGGGCATGCGCATCTCTCAAGGCCGCTCGATACTGATCGCGCGCCGACAGCATCGCAGCCTGAGATGCTTTGTCTTCTTTAGAATTGATGGAGGCGAGCGCGAACGCCTGCGTCGCATAGCCGGCATTCATGTAACCGCTGTGCGCGGCTTCGGTGAGCGTCGTGCATTCATCGGCAGGGCCCTGTGGAGCCAGCGTCGCAACACTTGTGAGTTCCGCAGGACGCTCATAGTCCGGCGCTGCCGCTGCGACATCCGCAAGGCGCTCCGCGCCCGGCGCCGCCAAAGCGCTCGCCACCTCAACTGGAGGAGAGGACGGCGTTGCATGAAGCAGCGCCTCCAAGACAGGCTGACGAAAGACGGCCGCAAAAGGCTTCGCCAGCGATCCGCTGGGGGCGACGAGCCCGACTATAACACCCATGAGAACGAGGCACAGACCCGCCAGCAACGTCGTCTTCAACTTTAACCTCCGGATTGCAGAGGCGTTTTAGCAGCGCTTCAGCGCCAAACGCCAATGCAGGAAGGTATTAGCCCTTCGACTATATGCCCGCTTCGATCTGACGCCGCGCTTCGATCATCAGATCTTCCATCTGACGGCGAATTTGGTGATCGGATTGAGCGACGCCCTTGGCGTCGAAATCCTTGCGGACCTTTTCGAACACGTCATCGTCGCCCGGCTTTTCGAAATCAGCCTTCACAACCGTCGCGGCATAAGCGTCGGCGTCGGCGCCCGAAAGGCCCAAAAATGGAGCCGCCCACAGGCCTAGGAGCTTATTCCGGCGCGCCATGGCTTTGAATTCGACCTCTTCCTTACGAACAAAGCGCGATTCTTCAGCCTTTTCACGATTGTCGAAACCAGACATATTCCCTCCACGAGCCTCTAACCGGCTCTAGACACCTCTTTGGGATAGTGGCTCGGACAAGGAAATTCAATCCCTGCTGTGGGTTCGCGCCGAGCATCGCATATGAATAATTGTCGCATAAACATTGCACTAACACGAAACACCACTCGCTTCGGAGGTGAATGGAGCCCCTTTCACCTCAGGTTTCCCGCGATTGGTTTGCCACCGGAGAAGACAAACCGCTTAAAGCCCTTGTTTGGCGCGCCCGAAATGATGAAGTAACATCATACGCATCTGCGCGAATCCCTCTGTTTCAGCTGAGGGGAGCTATTGGCGTTCGCGAGACTTATTTTCGAGAAAGGCGCGTCCATGAGCCGGCGCAAGAAAATCTACGAAGGCAAGGCCAAGATCCTTTACGAAGGACCGGAGCCTGGCACACTGGTTCAATACTTTAAGGACGACGCAACAGCGTTCAACGCTCAGAAAAAGGCGATCATCGAAGGTAAAGGCGTCCTCAACAACCGCATTTCCGAGTTCATCATGAACAATCTAAATGCGGTCGGCGTGCCCACCCACTTTATTAAGCGTTTGAATATGCGGGAACAACTGATCCGCGAAGTGGAGATCATTCCGCTGGAAGTGGTCTGCCGCAACGTAGCCGCAGGATCGATCTCGCAACGCTTCGGCATTCCCGAGGGCGCGCCGCTGCCCCGCTCCATCGTCGAGTTCTATTACAAAAACGACGGCCTTCAGGATCCGATGGTGTCGGAAGAGCATATCACGGCGTTCAATTGGGCCTCGACGCAGGAAATCGACGACATGATCGCACTCGCCTTGCGTATCAACGATTACCTGTTCGGCATGTTCTCGGCCGTCGGCATCCGCTTGGTGGATTTCAAGGTTGAGTTTGGCCGGCTTTATGAAGGAGACATGGTGCGCACGGTATTGGCCGACGAGATCAGCCCGGATTGCTGCCGCTTGTGGGACGTTCAATCCAATGAACGCCTCGACAAGGACCGCTTCCGCCGCGATCTCGGCGATGTCATGCAGGGCTATACCGAAGTGGCCCGCCGTCTTGGCGTTCTACGGGAATCCGGCCCCGACGTGGCCGCCGCCGGCGAATAACCGGCCAGCGTTTGCAAACCATCCCATTGAAGCGCCCGCAGCGCTCAATTAAGGCTGTGCCCATGAAAGCCATCGTTCACGTACATTTGAAATCCGGCGTCCTGGACCCTCAGGGCGAAGCTGTTGCTGGCGCTTTGCGCGAACTGGGCTTCGGCGCAGTCAAAAGCGCACGGGTCGGCAAAGTCATTGAGCTGGAGCTCGACGGCTCGGACGCCAAGGCCGCCGAAGCCGACCTGAAGCAGATGTGCGAAAAGCTGCTCGCCAACACCGTGATCGAAGGCTACCGAGTCGAAATCGCCTAAAAGTCTGAGTTACATTGGCACGCGGCAAACGGAACGGGCGACGCCAGACGGCGATATCATCACCTGCTCGCCGTCGAATTGGAGCTCTACAGGATAAATCAGCACGCTCGGCGAAGTTTTCAGCGCGTCGACATATTCCGGCGCGGTGTCCTTGAGCTGCTGATCATACACCTTGGTGCAGTCCGGCAATTCCATTGCTGGGGCAGCGCCCTCGCCGCCCAAACCAGTCAGCGCCATCACCTCTCCATCACATTCCGCCGTACGTGCGTAGAGCGAGCACGGCGCATGAAAAACGCGCGTGTATTGAAGCCGCAGATTTTTGCCCTCACGGCTAGCTAACGCGAACGCTCCATTTTCCACGGAATCCTCGAACAACTTCCGGCCGTCCGGCGAGAAGACGTAAAAAGGCATGCCGCCATCCCAGCCGTCTGAAGCGTCGAAGAAGATGTAATCGCCGATCACGCCTTTGAAATAGCCCTCAAGATCGACTCTAATTTCACCAGGCGTCTCCACAGCGCACTTGGCGTCAACCGGGACGATCGACAGCGTCTCCGCGCCCTTCTCCCCGCGATCGACCTCTTTGACCATAAACGCGCCGTAGCGCGCACAGGTGATGTGCGGCTTCGCTTGCGGATTCAACCGGTCCCTTGGGAGCTTCTTGATTTCAACCACCGCCGGCGCGTCAAATACGCCATATTGGTAAAGTGAGGATTTGGACCCAGTCGCGCACCCGGCCAAGACCGCCAGCGCCCCCGCCGTCAAAACGCCAAGCCAACGCATCACATTCCCCTCTCACTGGCGCCTCTGCGTCCGGCCTTCAAATATGCCACCCTGTTGGCGCGGTCACCGTGGCTTCTGCAAACACCTGAAATCGAGCGAAAGTTTGGACTAAGCCCCGAGCGAAGCGTAGAAGGAACCCGTATTCTTGCGTGCGCTGCGGCAAAAACCTTGCCCCCTGTGCGCAGTTTGCCTTGAACGCCCCTGCATTGGCCCCTAAATGCAGGCGATTTTTCTCGACAGGAGATTCGAATGGCCCGCGCCGGAACAGCCGCAAAAGCGGCTGAAAAAACACCTGCGAAAAAAGCCACCGGCGCTTTGGTGCTGGCGGACGGCTCGGTGTTTCTGGGCCATGGCTGCGGCTTTGCGGGAACCGCTGTCGGCGAAGTGTGCTTCAACACCGCCATCACCGGCTATCAGGAAGTCCTAACCGACCCCTCTTACGCCGACCAGATCGTCACCTTCACCTTCCCGCACATCGGCAATACCGGCGCAAATGCAGAAGACCATGAAGAATGCAGCGCTGCTGCTGAAAAGGCCGCACGCGGCGCGATCTTCAAAGCGCCCATCACCGAGCCCAGCAATTGGCGTTCGGTTGAGCATTTTGAAGGCTGGCTGAAAAAGCGCGGCATTGTCGGCCTCTCCGGGCTCGACACGCGCGCGCTCACTCGGCGTATCCGCGAACATGGCATGCCCAATGGCGTTATCGCGCATGATCCATCGGGCAATTTCGATTTCGGCGCGCTGAAGGCGCAGGCCAAAGCCTGGTCTGGCCTTGAAGGCCTCGACCTTGCGAAAGACGTCACGCGGACGCAAACGTCACATTATTCGCAAAAGCGCTGGGTGTGGCCGCAAGGCTTCACGCAAAACACCACGGCGAAGTACAAGGTCGCTGTACTCGATTACGGCGTGAAGAGTACAATCCTGCGCTGCCTCGCCGATATCGGCGCCGAAGCGATCGTTCTGCCGGCGAACGCGACAGCGAAGGAGGTTCTGGCGCAATCGCCGGATGGCGTGCTGCTCTCGAACGGCCCCGGCGATCCGGCCGCCACCGCTCTTTATACGGGCAAAGAAATCAAGACGCTGACTGAGTCCGGCGTACCGGTCATGGGCATCTGCCTCGGCCACCAGATGCTAGCTTTGGCGCTTGGCGCAAAGACGATGAAAATGCCGCAAGGCCATCACGGCGCGAACCATCCCGTAAAGGATCTCGACACCGGCAAGGTAGAGATCGTCTCGATGAATCACGGCTTCGCGGTCGATCGCGACAGCTTGCCCAAAGGCGTGAAGGAAACGCACGTGTCGCTTTTCGACGGCAGCAATTGCGGAATCGCGATGGAAGGCAAACCCGTTTTCTCGGTGCAATACCACCCTGAAGCCAGCCCCGGCCCGAAAGACAGTTTCTATCTGTTCGAGCGCTTTGCCAAAGCAATGGATAAGAAGAAGAGCCCTTAAAGCCGATCCCGCAGCGCGTAATAGAGCATCCCCGCAACATAAAGCGGTGTGCGGAGCATCGGGCCGCCAGGGAATGGCTTTGGGTTGAAGCTCGCGAAAATGTCCCAGCCGCGCGCGTCGCCGGCGATGGCGTCCGCCAAAAGCTTGCCTGCCAGTGTTGTCATAACGACGCCCTGCCCCGAAAAGCCGTGCGCGAAATAGGCGGAGCCCAAGCGCCCCATATGCGGCAAACGCGACATCGTCACGGTCGCAAGGCCACCCCAAGCATACTCAATCGGTGTTTCCTGCAATTGCGGAAACATTTTCACGATCTGGGATTTGGCGAAGGCCGCCATATCGTGCGGTGGGTCCGGTGAATAGCGCTCGCCGCCGCCAAACAGCAATCGCCTATCAGCCGTCAGACGAAAATAATTCAGTACGAACCGGCTGTCGGAAATCGCTTTATCAGTCGCGATAATCGCGGCTGGACTTTCAAGCGGCGGCGTCACGCCGATATAGGACGCCACCGGCATGATGTGGCTGGCGATACGCGGCTCCAGCATGCCCATAAAGGCATCGCCCGCCAGAAAGCCATAAGTGGCGCTGACTTCGCCGATTTCCGTCCGCGCCACAAATCCATTCGACGTATCGATGCTGCGCGCCGGGGACCGTTCAAACAAGCGCACGCCCTTGGTCCGCGCCGTATCGGCCAAGCCAAGCGCATAATTGAGCGGATGCATGTGCCCGCCTTGCGTATCTTCAACGCCACCAAACGCGACGCCCATCGGCGTTTCAGCGCGGACATCTTGAGGGCTCAGCATGCGGCAATGCTGATAATCCATCACCTCCCGCAACGCACTGACCTCCGCCGCCATTCCAGCGAGGTCCGATTCCTTCGCAGCGACGTGATAATGCCCGGCGGTTTTCAGATCGCAGGCGATATTATATTTGGCAATGAGATCAACGACGAGATCGCGCGCTTCAATCGCCACAGCGAAAATATCGCGCGCACGCGCCTCGCCATAGATCTTCACGAGTTCGGCTGCGCCCTTACGCAGCCCCGGGATCATCTGCCCGCCATTGCGGCCGGACGCGCCCCAGCCGATGCGCCCACCTTCAAGTACGACAACAGAAAAACCGCGCTCCGCGAGGAACAACGCCGCCGAGAGTCCCGTAAATCCAGCGCCGACAATGCAGACATCCGCCTGCACACGCCCGTTTAGACTTGGCGCCGGCGTAAAGGGATTTGAGGTCGCCACATAATAGGAACGCTGCATACCCAATGTGGAATTGAAATCCAAATCACACCTTCAACAAAAGGTGATCGCGTTCCCAAGAGCTGATGACGCCTTCGTACGCATCGAGTTCAAACGCCTTGATGAGGTTAAACGTCTCGAAGAAATTTTTCCCCATTACATTGCGCACGGGCTCACAAGCATTGAAACGATCCAGCGCCTCATCAAGCGTGCGCGGCAAAGTCCGCGCGCACTCATAGGCGTTGCCTTCCATCAGCGGCAGAGGCTCGATCTTTTCTTCAATCCCAAGATAGCCGCACACCAGCGATACCGCGTTGGCCAGATAGGGATTAGCGTCGGCGCCCGGCACGCGGTTTTCAATACGGCGGTTCTGCGCATCGGAGATCGGCACGCGCAGACCGCAAGAGCGATTGTCATTGCCCCATTGCAAATTGATCGGCGCGCTAAAATGCGGGCGCATACGGCGGAACGAATTCACGTTCGGCGCAAAGAGCGGCGTCACTTGCGGCAAGTATTTCTGCAGCCCCCCAACGAAATAGCGAAAATTGTCACTCATCCCGCCATCTTTGTTGGAGAAGATATTGTTGCCATTTTTGTCGAGTACGGACGTGTGAATATGCATGGCGCTGCCCGGCTGCGCCTCCATCGGTTTGGCCATGAACGTAGCGTAGACGCCATGCTTTAGCGCCACCTGACGAACAATCCGCTTAAAGACCGTCACTTCATCGCACAGGCGGACCGCGTCTCCGTGATTAAAATTGATCTCTAGCTGCGCGGTGCCGGACTCGTGGATCATCGTGTCGATCCCAAGGCTCGCGAGTTCCGCGTGCTCGTAGATGTTCTCGATAAGGTCTTCGTATTCCGTGATCGCCTCCAGACCATAAGGTTGCGGCGATGTCTCGGGTCTTCCAGAACGCCCCGCCGGCGGTAGCAATGGAAAATCCGGATCAGTGTTTGTCTGCGTGAGATAAAATTCAAGTTCCGGCGCGACGACCGGACGCCAGCCCTTCGCCGCGTACAAGTCCAAAGCGTTCAACAGCACCTGCCGCGGCGCAACTTCGTAAGGCTTCCCATTGCCGTAATAAGCATCGGCGAAGACGAAAGCCGTGGGCGTGCGATAGCCCGGCGCAATGCATAGGCTGTTGAAATCCGGCTTCAACACCACGTCCGGATCGGAGGTGGTGGTGAACTTGTTTTCTTCATCCGGATAATGGCCGGTGATCGCCACGATATAAAGGCTGGACGGTACGCGGAGCGTGTTGTCGCGTACGCTCTGAATGAACTTATTCGCGGGCAATACCTTGCCCCGGACCACGCCGTTCATGTCTGGGACCAGACATTCAACCTCAGCGATGCGGTTTTCTTTGATCCACTTGTCGAACTGTTCGTGCATAAATTTGCCGGGCGCCGCAACACGGCAAACCACCGGACCTCCATTGTGATCACAGAATAATCGCTATACTTGTATAGTTTAGTCAAGCACCTCCCAAAGGGATAGGCCAATCCACGTCGCCGGAATTTCTTTTCAGGCGCGCTTATGCCAATAACGGCCGTTCATGAATTCAGGCGTCGCTGATGGAAAATGCACATTTGAGCTACTTGAGCGATAGCGCTGAAGGAGAGAGCGAAGTCCTCCACGCCAGCATTTATCAAGAATTGCGCAGACGTCTTTTCACCGGAAAAATTACCCCCGGTCTGGGCCTGTCCACGCGCATGCTCGCTGCCGAACTGAATGTCAGCCAGATGCCAGTGCGGGACGCGCTAAGCCGTCTTTCCGCGGAAGGCGCAATCGAAATCCGCTCCAAGCGCCGCATCCAAGTGCCGCCGATGACGGCCGCGCGCTTCAATGATCTATTACAATGCCGCTTGCTGCTTGAGCCCCGAGCAGCGCGCGATGCCCTGCCCTTCATCGATTCCGCGCGCCTAGAGACGCTGAAAAAAATCGATGCGCAGCTAGACGCCGCCCTGATCGCCGGCGACATCGCGGCTTATATGGAAAACAATTTCGCGTTTCACTTTACGATGTATCGCGCGGCCGGCCGCCGGACGAGCACGCAATTGATTGAAACGCTGTGGCTGCAATTCGGCCCATTCATGCGCGTCGTCTATGGCCGCGTCGGCACGGCGATCCTCGAAGACCAACACTCACTGGCCATCAAGGCGATTGAAGCAAAAGACGCAAATGCCCTGGAAAGCGCCATCGCCTCCGACATCGGCGACGGCATGGGACTTATTGGCCGCAACGGCCTAGACCCGGAATAAAAAGGGGGCGCAATAAAGCACCCCTTCTCCCTTCACAGATTGCGCAAGATCGGCTCCGCCTCGTCGAGCGATTTCTTGATCGTCGAAACCAATCGATCCAGCTCCGCATGCGTAATGATCAAAGGCGGACTGCAAACGATCGTGTCGCGGACGGCGCGCACCATCAAACCGTTCTTGATGCAGATGTCGCGTACGATCGGCCCCGCCGTACCTTCTTTACCCGCGAAGCGCTTATTCGTGCCCTTATCCGAAACGATCTCAACTGCAGCGATAAGACCAAGCGTCCGTGCTTCGCCCACCAGCGGATGTTCTGCCAAGCCCGCATAGAGCTTCTTCAAATATGGCCCGGTGTCCTCGCGCGTGCGCGTCACCAGATTTTCACGCTCAAGGATTTCGATGTTCTTCAATGCGACAGCAGCGCACGTCGGATGACCCGAATAGGTAAAGCCGTGAATGAACTCTCCGCCTTTTTCGCGCAGCACTTCGGCGACATGCGCAGAGACGCCTGTCGCAGAGATCGGCAAATAACCGGATGACAGGCCCTTCGCCATTGAGACGATGTCAGGCTGATAGCCGAAATGCTGAAAGCCAAACCATTGGCCCAGGCGGCCAAACCCGCAGATCACTTCGTCCGACACCAAAAGAATACCATACTTCTTACAGATCTCCTGCACGCGCGTCCAATAGCCCTCCGGCGGCATGATCACGCCACCGGCGCCTTGCACCGGCTCGCCTATAAAGGCGGCGACGTTTTCTGGGCCGACCTGCAAAATACGTTCTTCGATTTGATCGGCGCACTTTCGGCCAAAGGCGACTGGATCCTCTCCAAAGCCTTCGCCAAACCAATAAGGCTGCGCAACATGCTCAACGCCCGGAATGGGCAGGTCGCCTTGCGCATGCATGCCCTTCATGCCGCCGAGGCTGACGCCGGCAACCGTCGAGCCGTGATACGCGTTCCATCGGCTGATGAATATTTTCCGGTTTGGTTGGCCCAGCGACTTCCAGTAATGCCGCACCATGCGGAATACGGTGTCATTGGATTCTGAGCCGGACGAATTGAAGAATACATGCGTTAGCGGCGGGCCAAGCAATTCTGCAATCTTGGCCGCCAACATCACGGGCGGCGGCGTCGCCGTCTTGAAGAACGTATTGTAGAACGGCAGCTCCAACATCTGATCATAAGCCGCCTGCGCCAATTCCTGACGGCCATAGCCGACATTCACGCACCACAAACCCGCCATGCCGTCGAGCAGTGCATTGCCCTCGCCGTCGAAGATTGTGCAGCCTTCGGCGCGCGTGATGATGCGGCTGCCGCCCAGCTCATGGAGTAGTTTGAAATCCGCTTGCGCTGGCAAATGGTGGGCGAGATCCAACGTCCGCAACGCGGGAATGTCGTAGTTTCGACGGCTCATATTTGTACTCCCTAGAACCCTTCGAGCTTCTCACCGCGCAGAGCGCGTCCCAAAAGCTGGAAAAAAGTCTGTGAATCTGGATGGTCTCCAGGATGCCATTCAGGGTGCCATTGCACCGCCAAAACCGGCGCGGCGTTGACCGAGGCGCTAAAGGCCTCGACGAGACCGTCCGGCGCGCGCGCCTCGACCTTCAAACCATCGCCAATTTTATCCGCTCCCTGAAAGTGAACAGAGTTCACTAACAGCTTTTCGCGATCATAGGCCCGCGCCAAAACGCCGCCGGGCGTCAGCTCCACCGCGTGTTCGTGATCGAACATGTTGTCGAACGCCACATCCAGGGCCGCGTGGTGCGCCAAGGACCGCCCCTCCTCGCCCACATCGCGGCGCAATGAGCCGCCAAACGCCACGTTCAGCTCCTGAAACCCGCGGCAAATGCCAAACACGGGCCGTTTGCTCTCGAGCGCGGAATCGACTAAGCGCATCGTCATTTCATCGCGCGCATCATCCAACGGCCCGGGCGGATCATCGATGGCGTCGCCATACCGCGACGGCCGCACATTGGATGGGCTACCCGTCAGCAGCAACCCATCAAGACGCCCCATCACCTCGGAGGCCTGCATGTGTTCCGGCATCGACGGCACAAGCAGCGCCGCGCAATCGGCATAGCGCATCGCCGCCGCAGCATAACGCTCCATCACGGATTGCGCCATCTCAGGGCCAGCCTTGCGGCGGCAACAAATGATCCCCAAAACGGGGCGGCCTGACGCGGCCATAGCGATACCCTCTTAAGACAGCAGCACGGCCGGCGAACATGCGTGCCAGCTTACCCATACTGGTTCGTCCCAGGTAAATTCTTCCTGATCCCAGCGTGTGAGGTTCGAACGCAAAACCTTCACGACACGCCCACTCGTCAGCTCCACGTCGAACACTGTCTCCGAGCCGAGATAGGACAAATCCTTGATCACCCCTGCGGCCACATTATGACCTTCCGGGGCGTCTTCCATTTTCATAGGCGCATCGCCAGAGCGTTTGTGCAATTCCATTTTTTCAGGCCGTAGCGCAACCCAAACCTGCGCGTTCGTCCCGCCCGTCACGCCATGGTCCAAATAGATCGGCGTCGAGGCTTCAGCGCACGTGACAACAGCCTCATTGGGCTTGTCCACCGACAGCTGTCCCTCAAACATATTCACCGAGCCGATAAAATCCGCCACGAACCGTGAATTGGGGAATTCATACAAATCCGACGGCGTCGCCACCTGCTGCAACAATCCTCGATTCATGACGGCGCAGCGCGTCGCCATCGCGAGTGCTTCATCCTGATCGTGCGTCACCATGATGAAGGTGATCCCGACCTTTTCCTGCAAGCTCGTCAGTTCCGAGCGCATCTGATCGCGAAGCTTCGCATCAAGCGCCGACAAAGGCTCATCAAGCAGCAAAACGCGCGGCCGCTTCACGAGGGCGCGGGCAAGCGCGACGCGCTGGCGTTGCCCACCCGACAGCTGATCTGGCATGCGCGCGCCAAATCCATCTAGCTTTACCAAAGCCAAAGCCTCTTCTGCGCGCTGGGCGCGCTCTGCGGCCGGAACTTTGTCGACCATCAGGCCATAACCGACATTGTCTAGCACCGTCATGTGCGGAAAGACCGCATAAGATTGGAATACCATGTTGATCGGCCGCTTGTTCGGCGGAACGGCGCTCATATCCTTGCCGTCGATCAGGATCCGCCCTTCGGTCGGCACTTCAAAGCCAGCCAGCATCCGCAGCAAGGTTGTTTTGCCGCAACCCGACGGCCCAAGCAGCGAGAAAAACTCCCCCTCATTGATCGTCAGACTGACATTATCGACGCCGATCACTTTACCCCAGCGTTTCGTCACATTTTCGAACGTGATGATGGGCTTGCCAATCTTCGCGGCGATATTCGGGTTCTGTGCGGAATCAGGCATGAGAAACTCCGTGAGTTTAGTGACCGCCGGCGATGGCGGTTGGCTTCTGCATCCGCAAAGCCAACGCCGTCAGCACGACGGTAAAGACTATCAAAATCGTCGAGGCGGCGTTCACTTCCGGCGTCACCGAGAAACGCACCATCGAATAAACCTTCACAGGGAAGGTCACCGTATCTGGCCCCGACGTGAAGAATGTAATCACGAAATCGTCGAGGCTGAGCGTGAACGCCAGCAATGCGCCGCTGATCAAGGCCGGGGTCATATGCGGCACGACAACATCGCGAATGGTTTGCCATTCGCTGGCGCCCAAATCCTTCGCCGCCTCCTCCAATTCGCGGTGAAATGACGCCAATCGCGCGCGCACCACCACTGCCACAAAGGGAAACGAAAACGTTATGTGCGCGATGATGATGGCGCCAAGATTGAGCGGCCAAGGCATGCCCTGCGGCCATGGCATCACGCGCGCAAAGAACACCAACAGTGCGACGCCCATACAGATTTCCGGCACCACGATCGGCAGCGCCATAGCGCCATCAACCGCCGTCTTGCCGGGAAACCGGAAACGCCACAGCAACAAGGCCGCCATGGCGCCCAGGACCACGCTGAACGCCGTCGACACGGCGGCGATGGTCAGCGAATTGATGAAAGCCTGAATCAGGCTCTCATTGCTGAGGGCCTTCTCATAATATTCAAGCGTGAAGCCCTTCCAGACGATGTTTCGCCGTGAATCGTTGAAGCTGAAGATCATCAGCGTGATCAACGGCGCATACAAAAACGCCGTCACGATCGCGATCCAAGCCCGCAACGGCCAACGGCGCAAATATTCCAGCGGCCCTGGCGCATCGCGAACCACTTTCGCGTCGGACATTGCAGGACCGGAAAGCGGCGTTTTAGGTTGTGGCGGCAGCGCTCCAGGCGACATCGCGGCGGTTGGGATACTGTCGCTCATGACCGTGCTCCCGCGCTACGTTTTTGAAGCATGGCCTGCAGCGCGATCGCGATGAAGGTCATGTAGAGCAGCAGGAACGACAGCGCGGCGCCGAACGGCCAGTCATTCGCGCGCTTGAACTGCCGCTCGATGACGTTTGCGATCATCTGGCTGTCCGGTCCACCGAGCAAATCCGGCGTCAGATAGGCGCCCAGCGCCGGAATGAAGGTGATCAAAACGCCGGACATGATCCCCGGCAGCGCCAGCGGCACAACCACCATAAAGATCGTCCGCAAATGCCCCGCGCCAAGATCCAAGCTGGCTTCCATCAAGGAGCGGTCGAGACGGTCCAATGCAGCGTAGAGCGGCAAAACCATGAAAGGCAGATGAACATACACCAAGCCGAAAATCACTGCAAAATTGTTGTGCAGCAATTCCAGCGGCTCAAAATCACCCAAAGGCTGCAACCCAACCAACGTGAGTAAGACGCTGGACTGATCCCAGAGCCAATTGAGGCTCATATTGGCGTAGCCTTCGGTGCGTAGCACCGCAATCAAAGCGTATGTCCGGATCAAGAGATTCGTCCAGAACGGGAGCATGATCAAAAGCAATAACCACGCTTTGGTCTTCTCGCTCGCGAATGTGATCGCCAACGCCACGGGAAATCCAACAACCAAACAAATCAGCGTCGTGATTGCGGCGACAACGATCGACTTCCAAAAAATTCCCAAATAAAGCGGTTCAAGCGCCCGCATATAATTGGCGAAGGTGCCGGTGAGCGCGATCTCGGTGAGACCTTGATTCTGACCGAACGAGTACAGCCAGATAATAGCCATCGGTCCGATGAAAAAAACCAAAAGCCAAAAGACCGGCGGCGCAAATATCACGGCGAAGGCCGCTTTAGCTTGCTTCCAAGGTTGTTCCATCGATCGCGCTCCCCCGCCCCGAACGCTTATGCAGCGCGAATTCTCGTCATCACTTCCTCGTACATCTGTGCTTTCTCAGCGCCCTCGAACGCGCCGTATTCACACTTGGCGAGGATGTCCGCAGGCGGGAAAATGACCGGATTGTTCCTATAAGCGTCCGGCATGAGCGCCTTCGCCGCCGCATTCGGCGTCGGGTACAAAATCTTCTTGGAGATTTCCGCACCAGCTTTTGCGTCGAGCAAATAATTGATGAATTGGTGCGCATTGTCCGGACGCGGCGCGCCTTTGGGGATCACCAGCGTATCCGAGTTCAGAAGGCTGCCTTCCTTTGGGATCACGAAGTCAAGATCGGCGTCTTCCGTCATCACCTGGGCGATATCGCCATTATATTCGAGGACGAGATCGACATCGCCGGCCAGCAGCATGTCCTGACCATTGTCTTCATGGAACGCCTTGATGTTCGGCTTCTGCTTAATGAACATCGCCTCGATCTCAGCAACCATTTCGGGAGGAATGGCATTGACCGAATGGCCTTTATACTTCGCGGCCATCCGGATCAGATCGGCGGATTCAGACAGAAGCGCAATGCGGCCTTTATATTCAGCGGAATCGAAAATGTGCTTCCAGCTGTCCGGAACCCCATTCACCTTCGATTTGCGATACCCGATACCAAGGACCAGCCAAGTATAAGGCATGGAATATTTCCGGCCCGGATCGTAGGCGGCGTCAGCGAATGCGGGGTCGATATTCTTGATGTTCGGAATCTTGGCATGATCCAGCGGCTCAAGCAGGCCTGCCTCCGCCATGCGCGTCACAAATTCATTGGACGGCACCACCACATCAAAACCCGGATTGCCGGCCTTGAGCTTGGCGAATAATTCATCGTTCGTCGCGAACAAGCTCATGCTCACGTCGATGGCCGACGCCGTTTTGAAGTCCGCCAGCGTGGTGTCGCCGATATAGGTGTCCCAATTGTAGAAGTTCAGCTTAGGCTCTTCGCCATTGGCGCCGACGGCAGCCTTCTTCTCACCGCATCCGGCGAGCGCACCGCCAAACGTCAATCCAACTGCCGCCGCGCCTAGGCTTTGTAATAGGCCGCGCCGCGACGCCGACTTCAAAAACTCTGGGGTCACCTTCATGAACGTCTCCTTCGCCACCTGTTTGGGATCACTTCTTCTGCACTGTTAAGGTCTTCTCGCCTCTCATAGAAACTGAAACGACAAATGCGCGCGCGCGATCAGCTTGTGCGCAAATACCAGTCATAATCGGCAGATGTTATGCGACTGAAGAAGCGGTCCTGTTCGATCCGCTTCACCGCCGTGAACATCTTGCAAAAACGCGCGCCGAGATAGTCCTTCAAGACCGCCGATTCTTCGAAAAGCGCCAGCGAGTCGTACCAATTT
>Ga0247831_1001095_pt1 | contig 54369 bp, 53 predicted proteins | sample LaCruzMarch2015__9_FD_192406 | JGI IMG/M metagenome (GOLD analysis project Ga0247831, IMG submission 192406) | Freshwater microbial communities from meromictic Lake La Cruz, Castile-La Mancha, Spain - LaCruzMarch2015_1m | ecosystem: Environmental > Aquatic > Freshwater > Lake | place: Spain...
GGGCACCAGCGTGACCTTCCATCCCGACGCGCAGATCTTTGGCTCGCTGCAGTTCAAGCCGATGCGCGTGATGAAGATGGTCCGGTCCAAGGCCTATCTGTTCTCGGGGGTGGAAATCCGCTGGAAATCGGCCGTGCCGGACGAGGATATGCCGCAGGAGGCGGTGTTTCACTTTCCCGGCGGGTTGGCGGACTATCTGACCGATCAGTTGGAGAGAACCGCCACCTATGCCGACCGCCCCTTTGCCGGAAAGGTGCAGTTCACCGAGAAATACGGCGTCCCCGGCTCCGTCGAATGGGCGATCAACTGGAGCCCGGTGCGCGACGGGTTCATCCAGAGCTATTGCAACACGGTGCCGACGCCAGAGGGGGGCACGCACGAGGCGGGGTTTTGGGCCGCGATCCTGAAGGGGGTGCGCGCCTATGGCGAGATGGTCAAGAACCGCAAGGCGGAACTGATCACGCGCGAGGACATGCTGACCGGCGGCTGCGCGCTGATTTCGGTCTTCATCCGCGATCCGCAGTTTGTCGGCCAGACCAAGGACCGGCTGTCCACCGAAGAGGCCGCGCGGTTTGTCGAAGGCGCGGTGCGCGACCATTTCGACACCTGGCTGGCGAATGATGGGCGTTCGGCGGGGGCGATCCTCGATTTTCTGGTGCAGCGCGCCGAAGAGCGGCTGAAGCGGCGGGCGGAAAAGGAAACGCAGCGCAAGACGGCGACGAAAAAGCTGCGGCTGCCGGGGAAGCTGACGGATTGCACGGCGAAATCGCGCGAGGGGACGGAGTTGTTCATCGTCGAGGGCGATTCTGCGGGCGGGTCGGCCAAGGGGGCCCGGATGCGAGAGACGCAGGCGCTGCTGCCGCTGAAGGGGAAGATCCTGAACGTGCTGGGGGCGGCATCGTCGAAGCTGAACGACAATTCCGAGATCAGGGACATCTGCGAGGCGTTGGGGGTGCAGATGGGCGCGCGGTTCCGGGTCGATGACCTGCGCTATGAAAAGATCATCATCATGACGGACGCCGATGTGGACGGGGCGCATATCGCGTCGCTGCTGATGACGTTCTTCTTCACCCAGATGCCCGCGCTGATCACCAAGGGGCATCTGTATCTGGCCTGCCCGCCCTTGTATAGGCTGACGCAAGGCGCGCGGCGGATGTATGTGGCGGATGATGCCGAGAAAGAGGTCTGGCTGGCCAAAGGGTTGGGCGGCAAGGGGAAAATCGACGTGCAACGGTTCAAGGGGCTGGGCGAGATGGACGCCAAGGACCTGAAGGACACCACGATGAACCCGTTGACGCGGAAACTGATCCGGGTTTCGATTGACGAGGATACGCGGGTGGAAACCGAGGGGCTGGTGGACCGGCTGATGGGGAAACGGCCGGAATTGCGGTTTCAGTACATCCAGGAGAACGCGCGGTTTGTGGAGGAGTTGGATGTGTGAATAGCGATGCGTCTGCCCTTTTGATTTTCTGTGCTCTTGCAATCGCAGCAGGCTTCTACTTGGCGTTCAGTGCAAGAGGTCAAAAAATTGCATACCTTACCTCGGAACTGGATCATCGCAGCAACCGCCTCAGAGAAATTGAAAGAGAGGTGGAAATTCTGAACGAAAACCTTCGTAAGTCCAAGAAAGAACTTGAAACTCAATCTGCTATTATCGCTGAGGAGAGGCTGGTATTTTCGGAGCGCACAAAATTGTTTCCATGGCTGTCTCGTGCATTTGGAGATTTGGAAGAACTTCGGGGCAAACGGGAAGAACAAGAATTGCTAAAGAAAAGACATCCCGCCGCAAAGGCAGCCGAAACAGTAAAGGACTATTCCAAGAGAGTTCGCGAACTTGAGCAACGATCCCGGCAGCTAACTTATAGAATTGACTTTTTTGAGAAACACTTTCCTTGGTTAACAGATCTAGCTGGCAACTCCCTAGAGGAATATCTTGCAGACCTAGAAAGTCGTCAACCCCAAGTTCAATCTGCAAACGTGGATGACGACGATCCAGTCAAAGGCTTTCTGAGTGAGGCGGAATTCTCCCGACTTACTTCCAGCGAAAGAAATCAATTGGCGTTGGATAGGTGAAAGAGAAAAAGAAAGAGCTCTTGGGAAATTGGTCGTGACTACGAAAGGTACATTGGCTTCACGTACGAGCAACAAGGCTACTCGGTTGCTTACTTCGGTGCGGTTGAGGGTTTTGATGACCTTGGACGAGATTTAGTTGTCACACGGCGGGACGAGACTCGAATAATCCAATGCAAGTACTGGTCAAAAGAGAAACTCATTCACGAAAAGCATATTTTTCAACTCTTCGGATCGACAGTTGAATACATCGCTAGAAAAAACATGAACGGCTCAACACTCCCGCTCTTTTCTAAGTTTGAACTTCTGGGAAATATCATCCCTGAGTTCGTGACGTCAACTTCCCTCTCCCCACGCTCTCGAGATTTTGCAAGCATTCTTGATGTAAGAATTCGAGAAAATTTTCCACTTGGCGATTATCCCATGATTAAATGTAACATTTCGCGCCGAGGCGGAGATCGACTTTATCATCTTCCATTCGATCAGCAGTATGACCGAACGATCATTGAGCCCAGTCAAGGGGAGTTCTATGCACAGTCTGTAAATGACGCTGAGTTAAAGGGCTTCAGGAGAGCATTTCGCTGGAAACCACAAACGGGTGACTGAATATCCTATGTAAGGCGCGCGCCTCACGGCGGCGTGACTCGCTAGCCGGCCAACTCCTGCTATCCTTCTTCAAATGCGCCATCTCCTCTCCATCTTCCTCCTTCTCGCCTCCCCTCTTCACGCCCAGGAGGTGGATGTCGAACTCGTCCTTATGGCCGACGCCTCCGGCTCCATCGACAGCGCGGAAATCGTCTTTCAACGGCAGGGGTATGCGGAGGCGATCACCGATCCGTCGGTGTTGTCGGCGATCCGGGGCAATCTGACGGGCAGCATTGCCGTCACCTATGTCGAATGGGCGGCCGATCAGGCGGTGGTGGTGGACTGGACGATCATCGACAGCCCCGAGACGGCGGCAGGGTTCGCGGCGGCGTTGCTGGGCCCGCCGCGGCTGGCCTCGGGGCGCAATGCGATCGGGGCGGCGCTGCTGGAAGGCCAGCGGCTTATCGAAGGCAATCAGTTCACCGGGTTGCGGCGGGTCATCGACTTTTCCGGTGACTCGGTCGGCAATTTCAGCGGACCTTCGATTGCCGACGCCCGCGCGGCGGTGATCGCTGCAGGGATCACGATCAACGGACTGCCGATCGTCTGCGAAAGTTGCGACGACGGGCTGGCGGACATCTATACCGAGCAGATCATCGGCGGGCCGGGGGCCTTTGTGCTGTCCGCCCGCGGGCGCGCGAACTTTGCCGATGCGGTGCGCCGCAAGCTGGTGCTGGAAATTGCCGGGATCACCCCGCGCATTGCCGCCGCCGCGCCTTAGCCCGCCAGCCCCTTTACATATTCCGCCAATTGCACCAGCCGGATCGGGGTCGGGGTCAGGATGCCGTCGCCGCCGTCATAGGGGATCAGATCGCCCTGCAGCAGCGGGCCGAAGTTCGGCATGACTTCGGTGCTGTTCCGTCCGTCGGCATACCCCCAGATCTTCGACATCACCCGGGTCGCCGGGAATTCGCCGCCGTTGCGGCGGGCAAGGGTGGTCAGGTCGGCGGGGCGGCGGTCCAGCGTGCTGGCCAACGCGCCGTCACCCTTGCCGCCCGGACCATGGCAGACGGCGCAGTAAGTGGCGAAATCCTCGGCGCCGGTGGGTTCGGGCGCGGGCATCATGCAGGCGGCGAGGGTCAGCGACGCGGCGGCGGCGATCATCACGGGAAAGGGGGTCTGCATGGCGGCGCTCCTGTAGGGTTCGCGCAGCTTAGGGCAGAGGCAGAGGCGCACCTTGATCCAGAGCAAGGGCACCGCAGCCCCCTGCGAAGGACCGCCGCGAAGGCCCCGCGCAAGGGTGGGGCGCGAATGTCAGGCGACAACCCGCCCCCGGTCCAGCCGAACGATCCGGTCCATCCGGGCGGCAAGGTCCGAGTTGTGTGTCGCGATCAGGGCCGACAGGCCCGTGGAGCGCACCACCTCGATCAGCGTGGCGAACACCTGATCGGATGTCGCGGGGTCGAGGTTGCCGGTCGGCTCGTCTGCCAGCAGCAGGCGCGGCGCATTGGCCAAGGCCCGGCAGAACGCCACACGCTGCTGCTCGCCCCCCGACAGGGCGGCGGGGCGGTGTTCGGCCCGGGGGCCGATACCGGTACGGGTCAGCAGTTCCATCGCGCGGCTGTGGGCGGCGGCGGGGGCGACCCCGTTGGCCAGTTGCGGCAGCACGATGTTTTCCAGCGCGGAAAATTCGGGCAGCAGGTGGTGGAACTGATAGATGAAGCCGATCTGCTCGCGCCGCGCCGCCGTGCGGTCTCGGTCCGACAGCCCGGTCATGTCCCGCCCCGCCAGCCGCACATGCCCGGCATCGGTCGTGTCCAGCAGACCCGCGATGTGCAGCAGCGTCGATTTTCCCGCCCCCGACGGGGCGACCAGCGCCACCACCTCGCCCGGTGCGACCTGCACGGTCGCCCCGCGCAGCACGATGACTTCCGACGGTTTGCCCCGGTTGTAGCCCTTCTCGATGCCCGACAGCTCCAGCGCCCAGTCCTGTGCCGCATCATTCATAGCGCAGCGCCTCGACCGGGTTCATCCGGGCTGCCCGCCGCGCCGGAAACAGCGTGATCACGAACGACAGTCCCAGCGACAGCGCCACTGCCGCCCCCACATCGGGCAGGCGCAGCTTGGCGGGCAGCGCATAGATGCCCCGGATCGAGGGGTCCCAGACCCCGCCCCCCGCCAGATAGTTCACGGCGGAAAAGATCGGGTCGATGTAGATAGCAAACAGGCAGCCCAGCACCACGCCCGCCGCCGTGCCGACAAGGCCGGTGAAGGCCCCGCACATGAAGAACACCCGCAGGATCGACCCTTCGGTCAGCCCCATGGTGCGCAGGATGCCGATATCGCGGCCCTTGTTCTTGACCAGCATGATCAGGCCGGAAATGATGTTCATCGAGGCGATCAGCACCAGGATCGACAGGATGACGAACATCACGTTGTCCTCGATATCCAGCGCGCGCAGGAAGGCCCCCGCCGAATCCTGCCAGGTCCACAGCATCGCCTCCGGCCCGCCCGCCCGCGCCACGGCGTCGTCATAGCTGCGGATCGCCTCGGGGTTCTGCACCATCACCTCGAATTCGTCGGCCAACCCCTCGCGGTTGAAGTAACTCTGCGCCTCAGTGAAGGGCATGTAGATGCGGGTGCGGTCGATGGCGTAATTGCCCGAGGTGAACACATAGACCACCTCATAGGCGTTGACGCGCGGGCTGGTGCCGAAGGCGGTCTTGACGCCCGACGGGGCGATCAGGCGCAGCTTGTCGCCGACCGTGACCCCCATCTGTTGCGCCACGCCCGACCCGATCGCGATGCCCCGGTCGAACGCCTCGATGTCGCCATAGGCGTCGCCGCCCAGCCCGACCCGCGGGATCGTTTTCAGGTCCGACAGCGCGATGCCGAACACCTCGGCCCCCGTGGTGCCCTGCCCTGCCGTAACCATGACCTGCCCCTTGACCAGGGGCGCCGCGCGGGTGACGCCGGGAATGGCGGCCAGATCGGCGGCAATCGCGGTGTAGTCGGCAAAGCCCTTGACCAGTTGCCCGGCCTCGTTCAGGTGCCCTGCCGAATAGACGGTGACATGGGCGTTGGCCCCCAGGATGGTGTCGACGAATTCCGCCCGAAAGCCCGCCCGCACCGCCAGCGTGGCGATCAGCGCGAACACCGCCAGCGTGATGCCGATCAGGCTGATCCAGGTCATCGTGCTGACCCCGCCTTCGGCGCGGCGGGCCCGCAGATAGCGCCAGGCGATCATGCGTTCGAAACGCGAAAACGGGGCGGTGGTGGCCAAGGGCTGCTCTTTCTTTTTCAGCCCAGCATGCGGCGCGGCGCGCGCCGGGTCAAGCAGGCTGCCGTGCCCCGCGCGGCGCGGGCCTGGATGCTGTCACGCCACCCGCCGCCGGAACGGCCAGGACAGCGCCGACCACAGCCCCGCCAGCACCCCCCACCCCAGCACATAGCCCACCCCGGCCGACACCGCCCCATCCACCGTTGCCGGAATGGCCGGGCGAAAGTCGGCCCAGGCGGCAGAGAGGGTGTCGACGTCGTCCAGACGCTGCGGCATCGTCAGCCGCTGCAGGGGCGAGGCGTTGCGCAGACGCTCCAGATCGGCGGCGAGCCGGTCGAAATCGGCAAAGCTGCGGCGCAGGTCGGTCTGCCGGTCAGCCAGAAACGCCGTCCCCTGCAGTTCCGACAGGGCCGCGTCGCGGGTCAGCCCGTTTCGGCTGGCACTCGCGTCGAAATCGGCGACGACGGCGGACAGGGCATCGACCTTGCCTGCCAGACGCTGAAGGTATTGCTGCGAAAACTCCGGGAACTGCGACAGGCCCGCCGCCCCCGAGACCCCGCCGACCATTGCCAGAATCCGCCACATCCCGCCTCTCCCCGCTCTTTCAGAACCGCTGCGGCGCAGGCGGTTTGTTGGCCACGATTGCCTCGATCGCGGTCACCACATCCGGCGTCATCAGGGCGGCGGCGTCGAGCGCCGCCAGATTGTCGATCACCTGTTCCAGCCGCGATGCGCCCAGAATGACCGTCGAGACATGCGGGTTCTGCAGGCACCACAGCAGCGCCAGATGATGCACCGGCAGGCCGACCTGCCCTGCGAGTTGCGCCAGAGCCTTGACCTTTTCCAGTTTCTCGCGGCCGTCGGGGCTGGTCAGCCGATCGCGTATCCATTCATAGCCCGGCAGGTTTGCCCGACTATCCTGCGGAATCCCCTCGTTATATTTGCCCGTCAGCAGCCCCGACGCCAACGGCGACCAGATCGTGGTGCCAAGGCCCATGTCATAAAGCGGCAAATATTCCGCTTCGACCTTCTGACGCTCGAACAGGTTGTATTGCGGCTGCTCCATCGTCGGCGGGGTCAGGTGATCGCGGCGGGCGACCAGATGCGCTTCGGTGATCTGTTGCGCCGACCATTCCGAGGTGCCCCAATACAGCACCTTGCCCTGCCCGATCAGGTTGTGCATCGCACGGACGGTTTCCTCGATCGGCGTGTCGATGTCGGGGCGGTGGCAGAAATACAGGTCAAGATAGTCGACCCGCAGGCGTTTGAGCGCGGCATGCGCGGCGTCGGTCACATGTTTTGCCGACAGACCGCGTTGGGTCGGTTTTTGGCCACCCCAGAATACCTTGGACGACACGATGAAGCTGTCGCGGCTCCAGCCCAGTTCGCTGATCGCCTGCCCCATGACCAGTTCGGAGCGACCCTGTTCATACCCTTCGGCGTTGTCGAAAAAGTTTACCCCCGCGTCGTAGGCGGCGGACAGGATTTCCCTCGCGGGGGCGACATCGACCTGTTTGGCGAAGGTCACCCAGGACCCGAAGGAAAACGCGCTGACCTTGAGGCCCGACTTTCCGAGGCGGCGGTATTCCATCGGGTTTCTCCTGGTTGGGGGTCAGATGCCTTCGTAGATCTCCGCGACCCGGACCACGGCGGCGTCGGGCGACATCTCTTCTGAAATTCCTGTCCGCCGAGAAGTAAGCTCGACGACCCCGTTTGCAAGACCGCGCGGACCGACAGTGATGCGCCACGGCAGGCCGATCAGGTCCATCGTGGCAAATTTCGCCCCGGCGCGTTCCTCGCGGTCATCATAGAGGGGCTCCAACCCCTTGGATTGCAACGCCTTGTATAGCCCGTCGCAGGCGGCATCGGCTGCAGCATCGCCTTGCTTCAGGTTCACGACACCGACGGGAAACGGGGTGACGCCTTCGGGCCAGATGATGCCCTTGTCGTCATGGCTCGCCTCGATGATGGCGCCCAGCAGGCGGGAAACGCCGATGCCGTGGCTGCCCATTTCGACCGGCACGCGGCTGCCTTCGGGGGTGACGACCGTTGCCCCCATCGCCTCGGAATACTTTGTTCCGAAATAGAAAATCTGGCCGACTTCGATACCCCGCGCCACCTTGCGGCGCACTTCGGGGATGGCGTTGAACAGGGCCTCGTCGTGGGTTTCATCGGTGCGGGCGTAAAGGGTGGTGAATTCTTCGCAAACTGCGGCCACGGCGACGCGGTCGTCGTAATCCACGGCGCGCGCCCCGAGTGTCAGGTCCGTGACGGCGGAATCGAAGAAAACCTCGGATTCCCCGGTGCTTGCGAGGACGAGGAACTCGTGGGTGTTGTCGCCGCCGATCGGGCCACTGGCGGCGCGCATCGGGATGGCGGTCAGGCCCATGCGTTCGTAACTGCGCAGATACGACACCATATGTCGGTTATAGGCATGAATCGCCGCATCCCGGTCGATGTCGAAGTTGTAGCCGTCCTTCATCAGGAACTCCCGCCCCCGCATCACGCCGAACCTCGGGCGCATCTCGTCGCGGAACTTCCACTGGATGTGGTAGAGGGTCAGCGGCAGATCCTTGTAGGAATTGACGTGGGCACGGAAGATGTCGGTGATCATTTCCTCGTTGGTGGGGCCATACAGCATCTCGCGGTCCTGCCGGTCCCTAATGCGCAGCATCTCCTGCCCGTAGTCGTCATAACGCCCGGATTCGCGCCACAAATCAGCGGGTTGCAGGGTGGGCATCAGCAGGGGGATGTGCCCTGCCCGCTCTTGCTCCTCGTTCACGATCGTCTCGATCCGGCGCAGCACGCGCAGGCCCAAAGGCAGCCAGGAATAGATGCCCGCCGCCTGCTGCTTGATCATCCCCGCCCGCAACATGTAGCGGTGCGAGACGATCTGCGCCTCGGCAGGATTTTCCTTGAGGACGGGCAGGAAATAGCGGGTCAGACGCATGGAGGCCTCGGGTGAAGATCGGTTGCTGCGTTGGTAGCGGGAAGGCCCCTGCCCTGCAAGCACGGGCAAACCGGCTGTCACCGTCCGTGCACCCCCTGTGCACCCCCTGTGCAGACGACAGATGCCCGTATTGACGTTGATTTTTCGGCCGTCTTGCGTGAAAACTGCGAAAAACAACGGGGGGTGTCGGATGATCGAACTGGTCCACGTTCGCACCGAAGCCGACGCCGCCGAAGTCCGCCTGCTGGTCCGGGAGTTTCAGGGCTGGTTGACCGAACGTTATCCCGACATGGCCGAGACGCTGCAAACCTATTACCGCGTGCAGGATGTTGACGGCCAGATGCGGGACCTGCTGACCCGATTTGTGCCGCCCGCAGCGGATTGCCTGCTGGCGCGGTTGGACGGGGTGCCTGCGGGCATCGTGATGACCAAGCCGAACAGCGAGGGCGTCTGCGAGATGAACCGGATGTATGTGCGCGACACAGCGCGCGGGCACGGGGTAGCGCGGGCGCTGGTGGCGGAACTCCTGCGGACCGCAAAGGTGCTGGGGTATCGGCAGATGATGCTGGCGGCCGGGGTCCGGCAACACGAGGCGCTGGCCCTCTACCGCAGCTTGGGGTTTGTCGAGGCGGCGGGCCTGCCGGACACCGGGGCGGGCGATCTGGAAGTGCGGATGATCCGCGATCTGTGAGACCTGCCGGAGGTCGGAACCATTCGACAGCCGGTGTCGGCCGGTGCCCGCAGGCGGGGTCAAAGACCCTTGCATCGCGGGGCGGTCAAGGCGATATCGGACGGGGCAGCGAGAGGCGCGAGCATGGCACTTCCGATCCGGGAACAGGCGAAATACTGGGGCATCGCACTGGCCGTGCTGTTCTTGTTGTTGTGGTTTCTGGGCACGGTGATCCTGCCGTTTCTGGTGGGCGGCGCGGTCGCTTATTTCATGGACCCGGTGGCCGACCGGCTGGAACGGCTGGGGATGAGCCGAATTGCCGCTACGGCGCTGTTGACGCTGGGGGCGGTCATGATTGTCGTGCTGCTGGTGCTGGCGGTGATTCCGACGCTGGTGCAGCAGTTGGGTGCGCTGGTGAATGCAGCGCCCGAGATTGCGACCCAGATCCAGGCTTTTCTGGTCGAGCGATTCCCCGAGTTGCAGGACGAAACCTCGACCATCCGGCAGACGCTGGCGCAGATTGCCACAGTGATCCAGTCAAAGGGCGGCGAGTTGGCGCAAAGCGTGCTGACCTCGGCGCTTGGGTTGATCAATGCGGTGGTGTTCATCGTCGTGGTGCCGGTGGTGGCGTTCTATATGCTGATGGACTGGGACCACATGGTGGCGAGGCTTGATTCGCTGCTGCCGCGCGACCATGCCCCGATCGTGCGGCGGCTGGCGGGCGAGATCGATGCCACGCTGTCGGCCTTTGTGCGCGGGCAGTTGACGGTCTGTCTGCTGCTGGGGACGTTCTATTCGGTGGCGCTGATGGTGGCGGGGCTGCAGTTCGGGCTGATCGTGGGGGCGATTGCCGGGGCGATCACCTTTATCCCATACGTCGGCGCGCTGGTGGGCGGGGCGCTGGCCATCGGCCTTGCGCTGTTCCAGTTCTGGGGCGACTGGCTGTCGATCGGGATCATTGCGGCGATCTTCATGTTCGGGCAGTTCATCGAGGGCAACATCCTGACGCCGAAACTGGTGGGCGAGAGCGTGGGACTGCATCCGGTCTGGCTGATCTTTGCGCTGTCGGCTTTCGGGTCGGTGTTCGGCATCGTCGGCATGCTGGTGGCGGTGCCGGTGGCGGCGGCCCTGGGGGTTCTGATCCGGTTTGCCATCCAGCAATATCACAGCAGTCTGTTGTATCAGGGGGTGGCCGGGCGCGTGCCGCCGGTGCAGACCGGCGAGGATGACGCCGCCTGATGAAGGGGCAGATGGCCTTTGATCTGGGCGCGCCGACCCATCTGCTTCGGGAAGATTTCTTTGTGGCGGCCAGCAACGCGCAAGCCCTGCGGATGGTCGACGGGTGGGCCGATTGGCCGGGCGGCAAGCTGGTTCTGGTCGGACCGCCGGGCGCGGGCAAGACCCATCTGGCGCAGGTCTGGGGGGCGGCGGCGGGGGCGGTGCTGGTGGCGGGGGGCGATCTGGCGGGGCTGGATCTGCCGTCGCTGGGGCCGCGCGTAGCGATCGAGGATGCCGAGCGGATCGCGGGAAACGCGGCGGGCGAGGCCGCGCTGTTTCACCTGCACAATCTGATCCTGCCTGCCGGTCGGCTGCTGGTGACGGCAGCATTGCCGCCGCGCGACTGGGGGCTGGGGCTGCCCGATCTGGTCAGCCGGTTGCAGGCGGCCCCTCTGGCCCGGCTGGAGGCGCCCGACGATGCCCTGCTGTCGGCGGTGCTGATCAAGCTGTTCGCCGACCGGCAGATCGCGGTGCCGCCCAATCTGATCCCCTATCTGGTCAGCCGGATCGAACGCTCGCTGGCGGCGGCGGCAAATGTTGTGGCGCGGCTGGATGCGGCGGCGCTGGCGGCGGGGCGGTCGGTGACGCGGGCCTTTGCGGCAGAGATGCTCGACAAGGCTTGACCGGCCCTGCAGGATGCGGCAACCCTGCGTGCCCCTGATCCAGTCGAGTGCCATGACCCAAGCCGATTTCCTGAAGGCCGCCTTCCCCGTCGCCGTGACGCTGCCTGCGTCCGACACCACCGGACCGCGACGGTTTTTCAACCGCGAGATGTCGTGGCTGGCGTTCAACTGGCGGGTGCTGGAAGAGGCATCCAACCTGGGCGTGCCGCTGTTGGAACGGCTGCGGTTCCTGTCGATCTCGGCGACCAACCTGGACGAATTCTATACCGTGCGGGTGGCGGGCTTGCGCGCGCTGGTGCGCAGCGGCAATGCCGGGTTGTCCGAAGACGGCCGCACCCCGGCGGATCAGTTGCGGCTGATCCACGCCGATGCACGCCGCCTGATGCAGACCCAGCAGACGGTGTTCAACAAGCTGAAGAAAGAGATGGAGGCGCAGGGGATCGTGCTGCTGACGCGGTCAAAGCTGACGTCGCGCGATCTGAAGTTTCTGGAACAGCACTTTCTGACACGGGTGTTCCCGGTGCTGTCGCCGCTTGCCATCGACCCGGCGCATCCGTTTCCCTTCATCCCGAACACCGGGTTCTGCCTTGCGCTGGAGCTGGAGCGGACATCGGACAATCGCCCGCTGCAGGCGCTGCTGCCGATCCCCCAGCAGATCGCGCGGTTCGTGGCGCTGCCGGGCAAGCCGGGCGAAAACCGGTTTCTGCCGCTGGAGGAGTTGCTGCTGCTGCATCTGGACATGCTGTTCCCCGGCTATACCGACCGGGGGCATTGTTCGTTCCGGGTGTTGCGCGACAGCGATCTGGAGGTCGAGGACGAGGCGGAAGATCTGGTGCGCGAGTTCGAGACCGCGCTGAAGCGGCGGCGGCGGGGCGATGTGATCCGGCTGAAAATCTCGTCGGGCGCGTCGGACCAGTTGCGCAGCCTGATCATGGCGGAACTTGCGGTCACCGAGGAGGAGGTGGTCGCGGTGCGCGGGTTGCTGGGCGTGGCGGACCTGAAGGAGCTGGTTCTGGGCTCGCGCCCCGACCTCTTGTGGCCGCCCTTCACCCCGCGGGTGCCGGAACGGGTGCTGGACCATGACGGCGACATGTTCGCCGCGATCCGGCAGAAGGACATGCTGCTGCATCACCCCTACGAGACGTTCGACATGGTGATCCAGTTCCTGCAACAGGCGGCGCGCGACCCCGATGTGCTGGCGATCAAGCAGACGCTGTATCGGACCAGCCAGGACAGCCCGATCGTGGCGGCGCTGTGCGAGGCGGCGGAGGCGGGGAAGTCGGTGACGGCGCTGGTCGAGTTGAAGGCGCGGTTCGACGAGGCGGCGAATATTCGCCAAAGCCGCAGGTTGGAGCGGGCGGGGGCGCATGTGGTCTATGGGTTCATCCATTACAAGACGCATGCCAAGATCAGCACGGTCGTCCGGCGCGAGGGCGAAAACCTGGTGACCTACACCCACTATGGCACCGGCAACTATCACCCGATCACGGCGCGGATCTATACCGACCTGTCGTTCTTCACCTGCGACGCGGCGCTTGGGCGCGATGCGACCAAGGTGTTCAACTATCTGTCGGGCTACGTGCAACCGCAGGGGCTGGAGAACATCGCGATCGCGCCGACCAGCCTCAAGCCGCGGCTGCTGGAGATGATCGCCGCCGAGGCCGCACATGCCGATGCCGGGCGTCCGGCGGAAATCTGGGCCAAGGTGAACAGCCTGATCGAGCCGGATGTGATCGACGCGCTGTATGCGGCCAGTGGCGCGGGCGTGAAGATCAGCCTGATCGTACGCGGCATGTGCGGAGTGCGGCCCGGCATCCGGGGGCTGTCCGACAACATCCGGGTCAAATCCATCGTCGGGCGGTTTCTGGAACACAGCCGGATCGTGTGTTTCGGCAATGGCGCAGGCTTGCCGTCGACGCGGGCGCGGGTGTTCTTTTCCTCGGCCGACTGGATGGGGCGCAACCTGACGCGGCGGGTGGAAACCCTGGTCGAGGCGCTGAACCCGACCGTCAAGGCGCAGATCGTCGGGCAGATCATGGCGGCCAATCTGGCGGACGAGGCGCAAAGCTGGATCCTGGCGGCGGATGGCAGTTACAAGCGCGACCTTGCGGCGGCGGACGGCAAGCTGTTCAACTGCCACCGGTTCTTCATGGAAAACCCCAGCCTGTCGGGACGCGGAACGGCCGGCGCCAAGGATGTGCCGAAGCTGGCGTGAGGGTCGGCGGGGTGAACCCGGCTCAACACATCTTGCCCAGAACTTTCTTGCGGGCCGAAAAGGGGACGCATTGCGTCACCCGGCCCGTTGGCTCGGAAGCCGGAGGCTGAAGAGACAAGAGGTTCTCCGCAGTCCGATCGGTCGGGCAAATCAGGGCGCGCCTGCCTGGGCGGGCGCACCTTCGCGCCTGCCCCCATTTTCGCAGATTGGCGGGCAGGCAGGCGCGGCCTGATTTGATTGAAATCAAATCCGGCAAGAGACAGTCTTTGGGCTGGTTCCACCCACGCCACCCTTGACCCGACACCGCCTGCAGCCGATACCGGGCGCATCGCATATCGGGGGATTGCACCATGACAGCCGATACCGCATCGCCGCCGGCGGCCGAGGAGTGGGGGCCGTTCGGCCGTCCGTTGTTCGAGCATCCGTCGGCCCGCGCGCTGTCCCGGGTAGGGGTGGTCGATGTCGGGTCGAACTCGGTCCGCATGGTGGTGTTCGACGGTGCGGCGCGCAGCCCGGCCTATTTCTACAATGAAAAGATCATGTGCGGCCTCGGAAAGGGGTTTGTCGAAACCGGCCGTCTGAACCCCGAGGGGCGCGTCCGCGCACTGGCCGCGCTGAAGCGGTTCGCCCTGCTGGCCAAGGGGATGAACATCGAGACCCTGACGGTGGTGGCCACCGCCGCCACCCGCGAGGCGACCGACGGGCCCGAGTTTCAGCGCCAGGTTCTGGCGGAAACCGGGCTGAAACTGTGGGTGATCGACGGCGACGAAGAGGCCCGGCTGTCGGCGCAGGGGGTGTTGCTGGGCTGGCCGGAGGCGAGGGGCATCGTTTGCGACATGGGGGGCAGCTCGATGGAGCTGGCGCGGATCGGCGGCGGTATGGTCGGCCGTCGGCTGACCACGCCGCTGGGTCCGTTCCGGTTGCAGCAGGTCGACGGCGGGCCGAAGAAACTGAGCGCCCATATCGCGCGCATCCTGAAGGACGCGCAATCCGAGATCAAATCGGAAGGCGAGCGGATCTACCTCGTCGGCGGGTCGTGGCGGGTGATTGCCCGGATGGACATGGAGCGGCGCAGCTATCCGCTGACCGTGCTGCACGAATACCGGATGACCGAGCGCAATCTGATCGACACGCTGGACTGGATCGCCGCCAGCGATCCGGGGGTGCTGCGGGCGCGCACCGGCACGTCAGCCGAGCGGATGGAGTTGGTGCCGCTGGCCTGCGAGGTGTTGCGGCAGATGTTGGTGGTGCTGAAGCCATCCGAGATCGACATTTCGGCTTACGGCATCCGCGAGGGGCTGCTGTATGAACAGATGCCGCAGATGCTGCGCGAACGCGACCCGCTGATCGAGGCGGCGCGGATGGCCGAGATGACGCAGGCGCGCATCCCCGGCTTTGGCAAGAAGCTGTTCGAGTTTCTGCAGCCCCTGTATCGCGATGCCGCCAAGGAGCGGTTGCGGCTGATCAAGGCGGCCTGCCTGCTGCATGACACCACCTGGCGCGCGCACCCCGATTACCGCGCCGAGGCCTGTTTCGACAATGCGACGCGGGCCAATCTGGGGGGCCTTGACCATCCGGGGCGGGTGTTTCTGGGGCTGGCCTTGCTGCACCGCTACAAGAATTCCCGGGCGGGGAGCCGGATGGAGCCGCTGTTCCGCCTGCTGACCGAGGACGATTTGCAGGAGGCCGAGGTGTTGGGCAAGGCGATGCGGTTTGGCGCGATGTTTGCCATCGGCGATCCGGCCCAGGCAGGGCGGCTTTACTGGTATCCCCGCAAGTCGCTGCTGGAGCTGGAGCTGACCCCCTTGGGTCGCGATCTGTTCGGCGAGGTGGCGCAGGCACGCTTTGCCTCGCTGGCGCTGTCGATGCGGGCGCAGGTCCGGGTGCTGGAGGCGGTATGACGCTGACGCTGGATCATCTGGCGGTGTCGGCGGCGGTGTTGGGCGAGGGCGTGGCCTGGGTCGAGGCGGCTCTGGGCGTGACGATGGCGGCGGGCGGGCAGCATGCCCGGATGGGCACTCACAACCGGCTGCTGTCCCTGGGCGATCTGTATCTGGAGGTGATCGCGGTCGATCCCGCCGCCCCGGCCCCGGCAGGACCGCGCTGGTTCGATCTGGACCGGTTCGCGGGGCCGCCAAGGCTGACCAACTGGGTCGCGCGCTGTGACGATCTGGACGCCGAGCTGGCCGCGGGGCCTGACGGCTTGGGCGATCCGATGGCGTTTCAGCGGGGCGACTATCGCTGGCGGATGGCAGTTCCGGGTGACGGGCGGCTGCCATTTGACGGGGCGCATCCGGCGCTGATCCAGTGGGAGGGCGATCTGCATCCGGCGCGCTTGCTGCCCGATGCAGGGGTGCGGCTGACCGCGCTCGAACTGCGGCATCCGGATGCGGCGGCGCTGCACGGGGCGCTCTCGGGGCGCCTGCGCGACCCGCGTGTGACTTTTGTGACCGGACCCCTCGCGCTGCAGTCCGAATTCGTGACGCCGTCGGGCGTGCGGCGACTGGGATGAGGCGGCTGCAGCATTTGCCGACCTGACAGGGGGCGGCGGGGCGGCTATACTGCGGCCCATGTCAATCTGGACCCGCATCCGCGACGCCCTGTCTGCCCTTGCCGTCGGCGAAGGGCTGGGCGAGGTGTTCGACCGGCTGCGCGGCGCCCCGGCCCCGGAACGCTCGGTCGGGTTCACCATCGCGGTGATCGCGCTTGGGGCCAAGATGGCCAAGGCCGACGGCACCGTGACCCGCGACGAGGTGACCGCCTTTCGCCGTATCTTCAGCATTCCGCCGGGCGAAGAGACGAATGCCGCGCGCGTGTTCAATCTGGCCCGGCAGGATGTGGCGGGCTTTGATGCCTATGCCCGCAAGATCCGCGCGATGTTCGGGGCGGGGGACAATCGCGAGCTGCTCATCGACCTGATCGAAGGGCTGTTTCACGTCGCCCTGGCCGACGGGGCGCTGCACGACGCCGAGGACGCGTTTCTGCATCACGTCGCCGACATCTTCGGGCTCGACGCGCGCTGCTATCGCGCGATCCGGGCGCGGCTGACCGAGGGGGCGGCCCGCGACCCCTATGACCTGCTGGGTGTTGCGCATGATGCCGATCTGGACACCATCCGCGCGGCGTGGCGGCAGGCGGTGAAAGACAGCCACCCCGACGTGATGATCGCGCGCGGGGTGCCGCCCGAGGCGGTGAAGCTGGCCGAGCGGCGGCTGATTGCGGTGAACGCGGCATGGGACGAGATTTCGGCCCGGCGGGCGGCCTGAAACGGCGCGAGGCGGCCTGAGGGGGCATTGGGGCATGCGGCTGGCAACCTGGAACATCGAATGGTTCAACGCGCTGTTCGACGATGCGGGGCGGGTGATGGCGGATGACCAGCCTTCGGCCCGCTACAAGACCAGCCGGGCGCAGCAGCTTCAGGGCCTGCGCGCGGTGTTTCGCGCGATGGATGCCGACGGGGTGCTGATTGTCGAGGGGCCGGACACCAATGGCAAACGGTCCACCGTGACCGCGTTGCAGGCGTTCGCCGCCTGGGCCGGGATCAGGGCATGCCGGGCGGTGCATGGCTATGCTTCTGACAGCGAACAGGAAATCGGCTTTCTTTATGACCCGGACCGCCTGTCGGTGCAGCATGACCCGCAGGCCAGCAGTGCCGTGCCGCGGTTCGACGGTGCCTATCGCTATGACCTCGATGCCGATGGCCTGTCCGAGGTGATCCGGTTTTCCAAACCGCCGCTGGAACTGGCCCTGGGCTGGGCCGGGCGGTCGGTGCGGCTGATCGGGGTGCATGCCAAGTCGAAGGCCCCGCACGGCCGGGTTTCAGCGGCCGAATTCACCCGGATTTCCATCGAGAACCGCCGCAAGCAACTGGCGCAATGCCTGTGGATCCGGGCGCGCGCGGCGGAACATCTGACGCACGGCGACCCGACCATCGTGGCGGGCGATTTCAACGACGGTCCGGGGCTGGACGAATTCGAGCGCCTGTTCGGCCATTCCGGGGTGGAAATCGTGCGGGGGATGGACGGGGTGCGGCTGTTCGACCCGCATGCGGAAATGGCGCTGGCCAGCCGGGTCGGGCTGACGCCCACCACCGCGCGGTTCTGGCTGGCCCCGCAACGGCGCTATTTCGAGGCGCTGCTGGATTTCATCATGGTTTCGCCCGATCTGGTGCCGGGGGCAGCCTGGCGGATCTGGCACCCGTTCAACGACCCGGAGATCGGACCGGAGTTGCGCGATGCGCTGCTTTCCGCCAGCGATCATTTTCCGGTGACGCTGGATCTGCCATCGTGATTTGAAATCGGCCTGCGGCAGAGGCATAGTCTGGGCATGCGCCATTTTGCCCTTGCCCTGCTGATCCTTGCAACCCCGGTTCTGGCCGAGGACCCGGTGCCCGCGCCACCGGTGCCCACTCCGCCGGTCGAAGAGGGCTGGAGCCTGATGGAACGCGGGGCGAAACTGCTGTTCGAAGGTCTGATGACCGAGATGGAGCCGGCGCTGGACGAAATGGGCCGCGCGCTGTCCGAAATCGAACCGGCGCTGCGCGAGATGCAGCCGGTGTTTCGCGACCTGATCACGATGCTGGGCGATATCCGGTATTATCACGCGCCGGAAAAGCTGCCGAACGGCGACATCCTCATTCGCCGCAAGACCGAGCCGGAGTTGCGGCTGGACGGGTTGACCGAGCCGGAAATCGAGCTGTAGCGGCAGCGATAGCAAGGGGGCTGCGCGCCCCCTCGGCCTTTGGCCTCACCCCGCGGGATATTTTCGACCAGGTGATGTCAGCGGTTTGTGCGGATCAACTGCAGGATATTGCGTGCGGCATCGGGGATGTTGGTGCCGGGGCCGAAGATCGCCTTGACGCCGGCATCGTGGAGGAACTGGTAGTCCTGCTGCGGGATGACCCCGCCGCAGATCACCAGGATGTCCCCCGCGCCCGCCGCCTGAAGCGCCTGCACCAGTTTCGGGGCCAGCGTCTTGTGCCCTGCGGCCTGGGACGAGATGCCGATCACATGCACGTCGTTGTCGATGGCGTCCTGCGCTGCCTCTTCCGGGGTCTGGAACAGCGGGCCCACATCGACGTCGAAGCCGATGTCGGCAAACGCGGTGGCGATGACCTTGGCACCCCGATCGTGGCCGTCCTGGCCCATTTTTACCACCAGCATGCGGGGGCGGCGGCCTTCCTCGACAGCGAAGGCTTCGACATCGCGCTGGATCTCCTCGAACCCCGAGTCGCCCTCATAGGCCGCGCCGTAGACCCCGGCGAGGGTTTTCACCTCGGCCCGGTGGCGGCCGAAAACCTGCTCCATCGCGTCGCTGATCTCGCCCACGGTGGCGCGGGCGCGGGCGCAGGCGATGGCGGCGTCCAGCAGGTTGCCGCCTTGCGCGGCGCGTCGGGTCAGTTCGGAAAGGGATGAAGCGACCGCTTCAGTGTCACGGGCGGCACGGATGGCTTGCAGCCGGGCGATCTGGGCATCGCGGACGGCGACGTTGTCGATCGAGAGGATGTCGATCGGGTCCTGGGTTTCCAGCTTGTATTTGTTCACCCCGACGATCACCTCGTCGCCCCGGTCGATGGCGGCCTGACGTTTCGCCGCCGATTCCTCGATCCGCAGCTTCGGCATGCCGGTGGCGACGGCCTTTGTCATGCCGCCCATCGCCTCGACCTCTTCGATCAGCCGCCAGGCCTCGGTGGCCAGTTGCGCGGTCAGGCTTTCGACGTAGTAGCTGCCCGCCAGCGGATCGACGACATGGGTGATCCCGGTTTCCTCCTGCAGGATCAACTGGGTGTTGCGGGCGATGCGGGCGGAGAAGTCGGTGGGCAGCGCCATCGCCTCGTCCAGCGCATTGGTGTGCAGGCTTTGGGTTCCGCCGAGGACCGCCGCCATCGCCTCGTACGCCGTGCGGATCACGTTGTTGTAGGGGTCCTGTTCCTGAAGGCTCACGCCTGAGGTCTGGCAATGGGTGCGCAGCATCAGGCTGGCGGGGTTGGTGGCGCCGAATTCGGTCATGATGCGGTGCCAGAGCTGGCGGGCGGCGCGCAGTTTGGCGGCCTCCATGAAGAAATTCATGCCGATGGCGAAGAAGAAGCTGAGCCTCGGGGCGAAGTCATCCACCTTCATCCCGCGCGCGAGAGCGGTTTTGACGTATTCGCGCCCGTCGGCGAGGGTGAAGGCCAGCTCTTGGGTCAGGTTCGCGCCCGCCTCCTGCATGTGGTAGCCGGAGATCGAGATCGAGTTGAATTTCGGCATGTGGGCGGCGGTGTATTCGATGATGTCGGCCACGATCCGCATCGACGGTTCAGGCGGGTAGATGTAGGTGTTGCGGACCATGAATTCTTTCAGGATGTCGTTCTGGATGGTGCCTGAAAGCGCCGCCACAGGCACGCCCTGTTCCTGCCCCGCCACGATGAAACTGGCCAGAATCGGGATCACCGCGCCATTCATCGTCATGGAAACGCTGACTTTTTCCAAAGGGATGCCGTCGAACAGGATCTTCATGTCCTCGACGCTGTCGATGGCGACCCCGGCCTTGCCCACGTCGCCTTCGACGCGGGGGTGATCACTGTCATAGCCGCGGTGGGTGGCCAGATCGAAGGCGACCGACACGCCTTGTTGACCGGCGGCCAGCGCCTTGCGGTAAAAGGCGTTCGACTCCCCGGCGGTGGAGAAGCCTGCGTATTGCCGGATCGTCCAGGGTCGGCCGGCATACATGCTGGCGCGCACGCCCCGGGTGAAGGGGGCGACACCCGGAACCTCGTCCAGCGGCAGATCGGCGATGTCGGCCTTTGTATACAGGGCCTTGACCGGGATGCCTTCCAGCGTGTTCCAGATCAGGCCGTCGGGCGTGGCCCCTTTCAGCTCGCGCGCCACCAGCGTTTCCCATTGGCTGCGTTTGTCAGACATCTTGATCCCCTTTTCCCGGGGCCCCCCCGGTGGTCGTGCTTGGGTTTCCCGGCGATCTGCCCTATATCCTTGGGACAGGAGACACCATGAAACCACTATATACCCTTGTTTTCGCGAGCCTTCTGCCGATGATGGCCCACAGTCAGACGCCTTTCGAACCCGTTGCGGCCAGCGAGGTGGTGCTGGCAGGGCTTTTGTATCTGAAACGCCCCGTGGTGGTGTTTGCCGACAACCCGAACGACCCCAACTTCATCCGGCAGATGGAGCTGCTGGCCCGCGACCCGCAAAGGCTGGCCGAGCGGGACGTGTTGGTGATCACCGATACCGACCCCGCCGCACGATCCGAGTTGCGGTTGAAGCTGCGGCCGCGGGGGTTTTCGCTGGTCATCATGGACAAGGATGGCAAGACGACGCTGCGCAAGCCGCTACCCTGGGACGTGCGGGAGATCGGCAATGCCATCGACAAGTTCCCGACCGCGAAAATCGAGGAGCTGGAACGGCATCCAAGCGGGCGGTGAGGCGGGGTCATTCGAATTCCATGATCACGTCATCGACCCGCAGGCTTGCCCCGGCTTTGGCGTTGACCACTTTCACCACCCCACGGCGTTCGGCGCGCAGGATGTTTTCCATCTTCATCGCCTCGACCGTGGCCAGCGCCTGACCCTCCTGCACCTCGTCGCCCGGTTCCACGGCGATGGACACCACCAGACCGGGCATCGGGCACAGCAGGTAGCGCGAGGTATCGGGCGGCGTTTTTTCCAGCATCAGCAGGGCCAGTTCGGCGGCGCGGGGGCTGCGGACATGGGCCTTGAGGTCGGCACCGCGCAGACGCAGGCGAAAACCGGACGGGATTTTCGCCACCTTCATCACGAGGGGGTGGCCGTCCACCATCAGTTTTGCCAGCGGTTGGCCCGGCGTCCAGTCGGAGGTCACGCGGTGATGGCTGCCCCCTTCGAAATGCACGGTCGATCCGTCGCGGTCTGCGGCGATGTTCACCGCGAAACTTTCGCCCTGCAAGCTCACCACCCAGTCGTCGCCGACCTTGCGGGTGTGATTGTCCATCGTGCCGGTGATCCGGGTGCGCCGGATCTCTGCGACGCGGTTCATCGCGGCCAGCGACGCCGCCACCCGGCGCAGGGTCACCGGGTCGAGCGGGATGCCCGTGAAGCCGCCTGCGAATTCCTCGGCGATGAAGGCGGTGGTGATGTTGCCGCCGGTGAATCGCGGATGTTCCATCACGGCGGCGCAGAACGGCAGGTTGTGGCCGATGCCTTCCACCTCGAAGCTGTCGAGCGCCGTGCGCATTTCCTCGATCGCTTCGGCACGCGTCGGGGCCCAGGTGCACAGCTTGGCGATCATCGGGTCGTAGAACATGCTGATCTCGCCGCCTTCGACCACGCCGGTATCGTTGCGCACGATGCCGGTTGCGGTCGGGCCTTCGACCGGGGGGCGATAGCGGGTCAGGCGGCCGATCGACGGCAGGAAGTTGCGGTAGGGGTCCTCGGCGTAAAGGCGGCATTCCATCGCCCAGCCGTTGATGTGCAGGTCTTTTTGCTCGAAGGGCAGCGGCTCCCCCGCCGCGACACGGATCATCTGTTCCACCAGGTCGATGCCGGTGATCAGTTCGGTGACCGGGTGTTCGACCTGCAAGCGGGTGTTCATTTCCAGGAAGTAGAAGTTGCGGTTGCCATCCACGATGAATTCGACCGTGCCCGCACTGGTATACCCGACCGCGCGGGCTAGGGCACAGGCCTGTTCCCCCATCGCCTTACGGATGGCGGGGTCGAGGAAGGGCGAGGGCGCCTCTTCGATGACCTTCTGGTTGCGGCGCTGGATCGAACATTCGCGTTCGTGCAGGTAGACGATGTTTCCGTGTTGGTCCCCCAGCACCTGGATTTCGATGTGGCGCGGTTGCGTGACGAATTTCTCGATGAAGATGCGGTCGTCGCCGAAACTGGCGGCCGCCTCGTTTTTCGAGGACTGAAACCCTTCGCGCGCTTCCGCATCGGTCCAGGCGATTCGCATGCCCTTGCCGCCGCCGCCCGCCGAGGCCTTGATCATCACCGGATAACCGATCTCGGCGGCAATCTGCGCGGCGTGGTCGGCATCATCGATCAGGCCCATATGGCCCGGCACCGTGGAAACCCCGGCGGCCATAGCCAGTTTCTTCGAGGTGATCTTGTCGCCCATTTGTTCGATTGCGGAAGAGGGCGGGCCGATGAACGCCACGCCCGCAGCCTCAAGCGCGGCGGCGAACATGCGGTTCTCGCTGAGAAACCCGTAACCGGGATGAACAGCCTCTGCCCCGGTCTGGGCAACCGCCTGCATGATTTTTTCAATCACGATGTAGCTTTGCGCGGCAGGTGACGGGCCGATATGCACCGCCTCGTCGGCCATTCTGACATGCAAGGCGCCCCGGTCGGCGTCGGAATAGACGGCGACGGTCTTGATCCCCATCTTGCGGGCGGTCTTGATGACGCGGCAGGCGATCTCGCCCCGGTTGGCAATCAGGATCTTCTTGAACATCGCTGTGCTTTTCAAAACTGGGCCTTTCGGACATGCAAAAGAGCCATCCGGGCGGGGTGCCCGGATGGCCTTGGGGAAGAACGGCGCGGTTGGCCGGTCAGTGGATCAGTAGCACTTGCCCTGCCCGAGATCGACGCTGCAGGACGCAGCCCCGGCCAGACCGCCGATGACGGCCCCGGTGAGCACGTTGCCATTGAAGGCGTCGGCAACAATGGCCCCCCCGGCAGCGCCGGCCAGACCGCGCGACGCGGGGTCCTCCAGGCAGCCGGCCAGCGGCAAGGTGAGAAGGACGAAGAGTGCGATGGTCTTGTGCATGATGATGTGCCTCGGGTTCGTGTTTTTATTGACACGAACTCTAGCGCATTTCCCGTTGAAGGGAAAAGGAATTTCGTTGTTATCCACAGGGCGCGGCACCCGGCGGCGGTTTTTCGCGGGCGGGCCTTGCAAAGCGCCGGTCGGGCCCCTTGCGGCGTGACCGCAACAGCACGGGCGGGGTTGCGGTTGACCGATGCACAAGGCCGCGATCCCCCGAACAGACCCGGATCGGGGCAACGGCACAGAGGAGCGATTTTCTGCCGGAAAAGCAAGAGCTTGCGCACGATCATGTGGAAGCCTCGTCGTCATCGTCCCAGTCGAACGGTTCGGCATCCTCGGCAAACACCGCCGGAAAACTGACCTGCGCCAGCTTGAGGTTGATGCGCAGCAGCGCCGCGTAATCGGCAGGGTCGAACGGATCGGTGGCCGGGATCACCTCGCGCCCGAACAGCCAGGACAGGCGGCCTGCGTCAAGGTTGCCACGCTCGAACGGCTCTTCGCCGAACTGCTGCCAGAGCGCCGCCATGAAGCCTTCGTCGGCCTTGCGGTCCGCCTGCTTGCGGTCCTTGTAGCGTTCGCGCTTGACCAGCCTGGTGGCACCATCCTTGTGGTTGGCGCGGCGGATCACGAACTGGAAATCGGTGCCGGGCAGCCGCCCCGGAAAGCCGCGATGCTTCAGCATGACGCAGGCCTCCGGGTTCGCCGGGGCGCGGACGCCCGTAAGGCGTTACTTGTATTTGCCGGTATAGGTCGGCTCGACAGTGACCGGGGTGACTTCGACAACTTCGGTCTTCTTGGCACAAGCGCCGACGACGGAAACGAGCAGGATGGCGAGAAGGGCAGTGGACCGCATGAAAACCTCCAGGATGCGTCAGGTTTGACGATGCGATCATAGGGGGCGGGCGCTGCGGGCGCAAACAGGTCCGTGCAGCGATCAGCGGCTTTCGCCGCACCGGGCCGGGCGGCCTTTGCGTCAGACGAAAGGCGGGCAGGAAGCGTCGCTGCGTTCGACGCCGCCCGCCCGTTCAGATCACTTGTATTTGCCCGTGTAGGTCGGCTCGACCGTGACGGTCGGCTGTTCGACATAAACAACTTCATCCTGCTTCGGGGCGCAACCGGCCACGACAGCCACCGCCGCAAAAGCCAGAAGGGTGATTTTGGTGCTCGACATCCTCTACTCCTATGTTCTTGGAGGGCCGCGCTTGCTGCCGACCCCCATCTTCCGTTCGAGACCGCTTGGGATCGGTCTGGATGAACAATAGCCCACAAAGGCGCGGATTGACACGGAAAACTACCCAACGCCCCGCCCTGTGGCAGGGCTACATCAGGGCGGCTGTCAGGCCCGCGCGCTGCAACTAGATGTTGTAGCAGCATCAGAATACCTCCCAGATGCAGAGACCATCCGCCAGGCTGAAGGCTTCGAAAAACTGGACGACCTGCGGGGCGGCCTCGCCGAACGGCACCGGTTCTGCCGACAGCGAGATGACGATCTGTTGCGGCAGGGTCGCCGTGCCGGTGACGCGCGGCAAGGCATAGGTATCGCACAGGTGCTGCATGTCGGCCACGGCGGTGTCGAAATCCACGTCCTGCGCGATGCCGGGGGCAACGAAGCGGAAACGTGCGGTCAGGCCCTGCGGACCCGCCTCGTTCAGGATCGCCTCGACGAACGTGACGGTCTGGCCCGAGGGCACCGGCACCTCGTCACCGGCCAGCGCGGGCACCGCCAGCAGGCACAACAGGGCGGCAGGCCTCATCGCGGGGCCTCGGGGCAGAGCCTCGGAGCCGGGCGTCGGGGCGGTGCCGGGCGCGTCGGGGGAGAGGAGGTGGACGTCGGGCATCATGGCTCCTTCGCGTGGCTGGGCGTCAGAGCGGGATGTTATCGTGTTTCTTCCACGGGTTCGCGAGTTTCTTGCCGCGCAGCGAGGCAAAGGCGCGGCAGACCCGGCGGCGGGTGGAATGCGGCATGATCACCTCGTCGATGAAGCCCTTCTCGGCGGCGACGAACGGGTTGGCAAAGCGGGTCTCATAGTCCCTGGTCCGCTGCGCGATCCTGTCGCGGTCGGCGAGTTCGCTGCGATTGAGGATCTCGACGGCACCCCTCGCCCCCATCACCGCGATCTCTGCGGTGGGCCAGGCGTAGTTGAAATCGCCGCGCAGGTGTTTCGAGGCCATCACGACATAGGCCCCGCCATAGGCCTTGCGGGTGATCACGGTGACCTTGGGCACAGTCGCCTCGCCATAGGCGAACAGCAGTTTCGCCCCGTGCTTGATGACGCCGCCCAGTTCCTGCGCCACGCCGGGCAGGAAGCCGGGCACATCGACCAGAGTCAGGATCGGAATTTCGAAGGCATCGCAGAACCGAACGAAGCGCGCGGCCTTGCGCGACGAATCGATGTCGAGGCACCCGGCCAGAACCAGGGGCTGGTTGGCGACCACCCCCACGGTCTGGCCCTCCAGCCGGATGAAGCCGGTCAGGATGTTGGCGGCGAAGGCAGCCTGAATCTCGAAGAAATCCCCCTCATCCGCCAGTTTGCCGATCAGTTCCTTCATGTCATAAGGCTGGTTGGGGTTTTCCGGGATCAGGGTGTCAAGGCTGGGCTCGATGCGGGCCGGATCGTCGAAGAAGGGGCGGGTCGGGGGCTTTTCGCGGTTGTTCAGCGGCAGGAAGTCGATCAGGCGGCGGGTTTCGGCCAAGGCTTCGACATCGTTTTCGAAAGCCGCGTCGGCGACCGAGGATTTTTTCGCATGGGTGGACGCGCCGCCGAGGTCTTCGGCGGTGACCACCTCGTTCGTCACGGTTTTCACCACATCGGGGCCGGTGACGAACATGTAGGAGCTGTCCTTGACCATGAAGATGAAGTCGGTCATCGCCGGGGAATAGACCGCTCCCCCGGCGCAGGGGCCCATGATCAGGCTGATCTGCGGCACGACACCGGACGCCATCACGTTGCGCTGGAACACCTCGGCGTAACCTGCGAGGCTGGCCACGCCTTCCTGGATCCGCGCGCCGCCGGAATCGTTCATCCCCACCACAGGCGCGCCATTCTGCATCGCCATGTCCATGATCTTGCAGATTTTCTGCGCGTGGGTTTCCGAAAGAGACCCGCCGAACACGGTGAAATCCTGGCTGAACACATAGACCATCCGGCCGTTGACGGTGCCCCAGCCGGTCACCACGCCGTCGCCTGCCGGGCGGTCCCGGTCCATGTCGAAATCGGTGCAGCGGTGCGCCACGAACATGTCGAATTCCTCGAAGCTGCCCTCGTCGAGCAACAGGTCGATCCGTTCGCGGGCGGTCAGTTTGCCCTTGGCGTGCTGCGCATCGATGCGGCGTGCTCCGCCGCCCTGACGGGCGTTGTCGCGGCGGGCCGCAAGCTGGCTCAGGATGTCGTGCATGGCTCCCCCCGGATGATTAGGGCACCATAGGGCGGCAGGCGCGGGGCGGAAAGCGGAATGTCGTAGATTTGCATAGTTTAAGCTGGGCAGTTTTTGCGAAATGCAAAATTGCAAATCCATGGTGCGGCGATCCGGGGCGGGGTAGAAACCGGCATCCCTTTCGGAGAGCCCGCATGACCACCCTGCCCGTCCCCGTCGTCACCATCGCGCTGCTGCTGGCGTCGAACGTCTTCATGACCTTCGCCTGGTATGGCCATCTGAATTACAAATCCGCGCCGCTGTGGATCGTGATCGGGGTCAGTTGGGGCATCGCCTTCTTTGAATACCTGCTGCAGGTGCCGGCCAACCGGATCGGGCACGGCACCTTTTCGGCGGCCGAACTGAAAACCATCCAGGAGATCATCACCCTGTCGGTTTTCGCCGTATTCTCGGTGCTTTACCTCAAGGAGCCGCTGGCGTGGAACCATATGGCGGGGTTTGCCTTCATCGCGGTCGGCGGGTTTTTCATTTTCCACAAATGGGTCTGAGGCTGGACTTTGCGCCGACACGGGCCTAGGTGCGGGGCATGGAAAACACCGCAGCCGTCCGGTTTCTGGACGCAAGAACTCCGCCGCACATCCTGACGCTGATCCTGATCGCGGGTCTGGCGGCGCTGTCGCTGAACATCTTTCTGCCCTCGCTGCCGTCGATGGCCGCGTATTTCGGGGTTGAATATCACCTGATGCAACTGTCGCTGTCGGGCTATCTCGCGGCGACCGCGGTGCTGCAACTGGTCATCGGGCCGGTGTCGGACCGCTATGGCCGCCGTCCGGTCATGCTGGCGATGTCGGCGTTGTTCGTGGTGGCGACGGTGGGGGCGATCTTTGCCCCGAGTTTCGCGGTGTTCATGGCCTGCCGACTGGTGCAGGCGGTGATTGCGACCGGCTTCGTGCTGAGCCGGGCGGTGGTGCGCGACATGTATGCGCAGGATCGGTCGGCGTCGATGATCGGCTATGTCACGATGGGCATGTCGGTGGTCCCGATGCTGGGGCCGGTGATCGGCGGCGCGCTGGATGCGGCGTTCGGCTGGCAGGCGAGTTTCGTGCTGCTGGCGGCGGGCGGCGTGGGGCTGTTCGCGCTGGTCTGGGCCGACATGGGGGAAACCGCGCGGGCCAGCGGGCTGAGTTTCGCAGCACAGGTGCGGCAATACCCCGAGTTGCTGCGCTCGCAGCGGTTCTGGGGCTATTGTCTGGGGTCGGCCTTTGCGTCGGGGGCGTTCTTTGCCTATCTGGGCGGCGCGCCGTTCGTGGGCACCGAAGTGTTCCGGATGGACAGCGCGACACTTGGGTTCTATTTCGGCGCGCCGGCGGTGGGCTATCTGGTGGGCAATTTCCTGTCGGGGCGGTTTTCGGTGCGGGTGGGCGTCAACCGGATGATGCTGATCGGTGCGCTGGTGGCGACGGCGGGGCTGGCGGTTCTGGCGCTGGTGACGGCGTTCGGGATGGTGACGCCGCCGGTGTTCTTTGCGCTGGTGATCTCGCTGGGGCTGGGGAACGGCATAGCGCTGCCGTCGGCCAATGCGGGGATGCTGTCGGTGCGCCCGCATCTGGCGGGGTCGGCGTCGGGGTTGGGCGGCGCCTTCATGATCGGCGGCGGGGCGGCGCTGTCGGCGCTGGCCGGGGCGTTGTTGGGGCCGCAGTCCGGGCCGTTGCCGCTGGTGCTGCTGATGCTGGTCACCTCGACGGTGGCGGTGGTCTGCGCGGTCTGGGTGATCGGGCGGGCGCGGGCGGTTGGGGCGGTTTAGGCTTTGCGGGCGGCTGCGGCGGCGCGCAACGCCTCGCCCACGGCAGGATGACGGCCTGCCAGCCGCAGCACGTCGGCCGCGTCGAGCGTGAGCAGATCGCAAGTGGTGCGCGCGAGAACCGAGGCATTGCGGCGGGCGTTGCCCAACACCGCCGCCTCGCCAAAGAAATCCCCCTCGCCCAGCAGCACGGTCCGGTCGGGCAGCACCACCTCGACCTGACCGGCAGCAATGAAATACATCGCGTCGCCCATGTCGCCCACCCGCAGGATGATCGCATCCTTCTGCATCCGGCTGGCGCGCAGCATCCCCGTCACCTCGATCACCGCCGCCGCGTTCAGACCGGCGAACAGCGGGACCCGCGCCACCATGCCATAGCTGACGACGAAATCGCGGCGGCGGATCTGCTCCAGAAACCCGCTGGCGATGATGGCGACCGGCAGGGCAAAGAACACGATCCCCGACACGGCGGCGATCCCGGCAAAGATCTTGCCACCCGGGGTGATTGGAAAGATGTCGCCATAGCCGACCGTGGCCAGCGTGATGATCGCCCAGTACATCGCGTGGGGCACCGATCCCAGCTTGTCGGGCTGGGCGGCACCTTCCAGCAGATACATCCCGGTCGCCGCCAGCAACAGCATCCCGCCGCCGATCACCAGCGAGGCCAGCAGCGGCCCACGTTCGGCCACGAACACCGCCGCCACCGCCTGCAGCCCGCGCGAATAGCGGGCCAGCCGCACAAAGCGCAGCATCTGCAACAGCAGGATCGGGCCGGTCGCCCCGGGGGCCAGCCAGACCAGCGGCAGCGGCAGCAGACAGACCAGGTCCAGCAGCAGCATCGGCGCGTAAGGAACGCGCTGCGGCGCAGACCACAGCCGGGCCGCATATTCGGCAGCAAAGATCGCCGAGCACAGCATCTCGACCGCGCGGGGCAGACCGGTGGCGGCAACGGTCGGCAGGGTGCCCGCCGTCGCCCCGGCGATGCTGAGCACGATGGCCCCGATCAGCACGGCGCGCAGCCACGGCCGGCCCGGTTCGATCATCGCGTGAAGGGCGGCGCGTGGCGTGGTCATCTGTCCCCCGGTTTGTCGCGTGATATCCGGCTGTGGGGCCACGCTGCAAGCGCGGCGCTTGACGGGACGCATTTGCAAAGCCGATAACGGGTTTGCAACAGGGGGCGGCATGGCAACGCAGAAACTTTACGCCGGGGCCAAGCTGCGCGAGGTGCGCAGCAGGCTGGGCCTGACGCAGCGGCTGTTCGCGGCCAAGCTGGGCGTGTCGCTGCCCTATCTGAACCAGATGGAAAACAACCATCGCCCGGTGTCGGCAGGGGTGGTTCTGGGCCTGGCGCGCGAGTTCGGTCTGGATGTGACCGAGCTGGCCGTGGGCGAAGGCGAACGGCTGGTCAGCGACATGCGCGAGGCGCTGGCCGATCCGGTATTCACCGGGGTGCCGCCGATTGCCGATCTGCGGCTGGCGGCCAGCAATGCCCCGGCGCTGGCGCGGGCGTTTCTGGACCTGCACCGGGCTTACCGGCAAAGCCACGAACGGCTGGCCTCGCTGGACGAGGCTCTGGGGCGCGACGACGCCGCCACACGGGCCTCCCCCTGGGACGAGGTGCGCGACTTCTTTCACTACTGCGACAATTACCTGGATGCGGTCGACCGGGCCGCCGAGCTGTTGGCAAGTGCCGCAGACCCCGGAAAAGACACGGCTTTCGCCGCCGCCGCCGCGCTGGATCGTCGGGGTGTGACCGTGCGGTTTTCCAATGATGCGGTCTTGCGGCACTATGACCCGGCGTTGCGGCAGGTGACGATCTCTGCCCGCGCTGCCACGCCCACCAAGACGTTCCAGCTCTGGTATCAGGCGGCGCTGCTGACCCAGGGCGACCTGCTGGAGGCGACGCTGGACCTCGCCCGGTTCACCACACCCGAGGCGCGAGACATCGCCAAGATCGGGCTGGCCAACTATTTCGCCGGGGCGGCCCTGCTGCCCTACCGCGCGTTTCAGGCCGCGGCGCTGGCCACCCGGCACGATCTGGAACGGCTGGCCGACCAGTTCGGTGCGTCAATCGAGCAGGTGGCGCACCGGTTGTCGACGCTGCAGCGCCCGGGGGCCAAGGGGATTCCGTTCTTCTTCGTCCGGGTCGATCAGGCGGGCACCATCACCAAACGCCATTCGGCCACCCGGTTGCAGTTCGCGCGGTTCGGCGGGGCCTGCCCGTTGTGGAACGTGCACCGGGCGTTTGAAACGCCGGGGCGGTTCCTGCGGCAGTTGGCCGAAACCCCCGACGGCGTGCGATACCTGTGCCTGGCGCGCGATGTGTCCAAACCGGGCGGTGCGTTTGCCGCCCCGGTGCGGCGGTTCGCCATCGGTCTGGGCTGCGAGATCACCCATGCGCCGCTGCTGGTCTATGCCGACGGGCTGGACCTGAAGGGGGTTTTCGAGCCGATCGGGATTTCCTGCCGGATCTGCGAACGCCCCACTTGCCATCAACGCTCGGTCCCGCCGCTGGAGCGGCGCCTGCAGGTCGACCCGAACCGGCGCGACCTGCTGCCCTACACCATCGTCGATTGACAGGCCTTGCATCACCCGGCGGATCGGGCATGACAGGGCCTGGTCAACGGCAGGGGGTGGGAAGTCGATGAAGCTGAATGGCAAGCTGGCCCTTGCAGTGCCCGCCCCCGTCGCCGCCGAGGCGTTTCGCGACGCAGGGGTGCTGGCGCAGTTCCTGCCCGGCACATCGGAATTGACCCGCAGCGGGCCTTCGACCTTCGACTTCATGGTGATCAAGGACATCGGCGTGATGACGTTGCGGTTGCCGGGGACGCTGGCCGTGGTGGCACTGGGTCAGGGATTGCGGTTCGACGCAAATGCCAAGCATCTGCTGGGGGGCAGTGCGACGCTGATGCTGTATCTGGAGTTTGCGCCAGACGGGGCCGGTTGCGTGCTGTCGTATGACGGCACCCTCGAGTCGACCGGGCTGGTGGGGCGGGCGCTGCGCGACCGGGCGGATCAGGTGCAGACGGTGCTGGCGGCCAGGATTGCCGCCGTGACGGCGCGGATCGAAAAGACCCACCGCAGCCGGACGGCCTGACACCCGCTCAGCGTTGCGCGGTTTGCCAGGCCGGGTTCAGCGCCGGTTGCAGGTTCGACCTTGGCAGTGGCGTGCGGCCCAGCAGGTGATCGGCGGCCTTTTCGCCCACCATGATCGAGGGCGCGTTGAGGTTGCCGTTGGTCACCTGGGGGAAGATCGAACTGTCGGCGACACGCAAGCCGTCCACCCCGATCACCCGGCACTCGGGGTCTACCACCGCCGCCGGGTCATCCGCCCGGCCCATCCGGGCGGTGCCGCAGGGATGATAGGCGCTTTCGACATGTTCCCGAATGAAATCATTGAGTTGAGAGTCTGTCTGCACGCCCGCCCCCGGCTGAATCTCCGATTTCAGATAGGGCTTGAAGGCGTCCTGCCCGAAAATCTCGCGCGTGAGGCGGATGCAGCGGCGGAAATCGGTCCAGTCGTCGGGGTGCGACATGTAGTTGAACAGGATGCGCGGCGGAGTGGTGGGGTCCGGGCCGCGCAGGGTGACGGTGCCGCGCGATTTGCTGCGCATCGGGCCGGTGTGGGCCTGAAAGCCGTGACCCTCGGCTGCCGCCTTGCCGTCATAGCGCACCGCAATGGGCAGGAAGTGATACTGGATGTCGGGATACTCGACGCCCGCCCGGCTGCGGATGAAGGCGCAGGCCTCGAACTGATTCGACGCGCCAAGCCCGCGCCCGGTGACCAGCCACTGCGCGCCGATGCGGGCCTTGCCCCACAGGTTCCAGTGCTTGAACAGGGTGACCGGCTGGCTGGCCGCGAATTGCAGATACAGCTCCAGATGATCCTGCAGGTTCGCGCCCACGCCGGGACGATGGGCGATGACCGGCACCCCCTGTTCGGCCAGATGGGCCGCATCGCCGATCCCGGACAGCATCAGCAGTTTCGGCGTGTTAATCGAGGACGCCGCCAGCACCACCTCGCGCGCCGCGCCGATCATCTGCGTCGTCCCCGCGCGGGAAACCTCGACGCCCACGGCCCGGCCGCCTTCGATCACCACCCGCTGCGCAAAGGCCCGCAGCACCCGCACATTCCCGCGCGCCATCGCGGGTTTGAGATAGGCGTTGGCGGCAGACCAGCGCCGCCCTTGCCAGATCGTCGCCTCCATCGCGCCAAAGCCTTCCTGCGCCTGCCCGTTGTAGTCGGGTGTGGCCGGATAGCCCGCCTGCCGCCCGGCGGCGATGAAGGCGTCGAACAGCGGGTTGTGGCGGGGGCCGCGGGTGATGTGCAGCGGGCCGTCGTAGCCGCGAAACGCGGCATCGGTGGCGGCATCCTCGCCGCCGTGCCAGTTTTCCATCCGCTTGAAATAGGGCAGCACATCGGCATACCCCCAGCCCCGCGCGCCCAGGTCGGCCCAGGTGTCGAAATCGCGGGCATGGCCGCGCACATAGACCATGCCGTTGATCGATGACGACCCGCCGATCACCTTGCCGCGCGGGGTGGCCAGAACCCGCCCCCCCAGATGCGGTTCGGGTTCGGTGTGAAAACCCCAGTCGTAGCGCGCCATGTTCATCGGATAGGACAGGGCGGCGGGCATCTGGATGAAGGGGCCCGCATCCGTCCCCCCATGTTCGATCACGATGACGGACGCGCCCGCCTCGCCCAGACGATAGGCTATCGCCGACCCGGCAGAGCCCGCCCCCACGATCACGAAATCTGCGTTCATCACCGCCTCCAACCGATCGAAACCGGGCTGTTCCTGTCACTTTCACACAATCGCGGGGATCAGGCCGGCGGGGCCGCCATCTGCCCGCGCAGATAGTCCAACGCGACCCGCACCGCCGCGCGGCCGTCCGGCGCGCCGGACTTCAACACCTCGCGCAGGTAGAGCCCGTCGATCAGCGCGCCCAGACCGGCCGCGACCTCTTCGGCCCGCGCGCCGGCCAGGGGCCGCAACCCCGCCAGCAGGTTAGACCTGAGCCGCCGCTGATAGATCGCAAGCAGGCGTTTGGCCTGCGGGGCCGTCTGCGCCAGCACCCAGAAGTTCAGCCAGGCCCCCACCGCCTCGCGCCGGAAGTTGGCCGGGCTGAACGAGGCCGCCAGAACCGCGCGCACCCGGCCTTCCGGTCCCTCGGCCAAGGCCAGCGCGCCGCGCACCTCGGCGCCATACAGCGTCAGGATGTGGCGCATCGCGGCCAGAAACATCTCTTCCTTCGACCCGAAGTAATGATGCGCCAGGGCCGCCGACATGCCCGCCCGCCGGGCGATCTGACTGACGGTCACATCCAGCGACCCCGCCCGCCCGATCTCGGCAATCGTGGCTTTGACGAGCGCCGCCTTTCGGATAGGCTCCATTCCTAGCTTCGGCATGTCAGGTGCGGCCCCGGGACGTTGGACAACAAGAAAACCCTTGCCAAACCGAATAGGCGTGAAGTTTATTGACTCGTCAATCAACAAAAAACAGGGATGCCAGATGACCCTTCGCCACACCCTCCGTGCCACCACCGTCGCCTTCGCCTTTGCCACAACCGCCGCCCAAGCCGTCTGGGCCGAAGGCTGCGACAAGGTCGTGTTCTCGGATGTCGGCTGGACCGACATCACCGCCACCACCGCCGCCACCACACTGGTGCTGGAGGCCTTGGGATATGAGACCGAAACCAAACTGCTCGCGGTGCCGGTGACCTATACCGGATTGGCCGAAGGCGACATCGACGTGTTCCTGGGCAACTGGATGCCGACGATGGAGGCAGACCTTGCCCCCTACCGCGACGCAGGCACGGTGGAAACCGTCCGGACCAACCTCGAAGGGGCGAAATACACCCTGGCCACCAACGAGGCGGGCGCGGCCCTGGGGATCGCGGATTTCAAGGATATCGCGGCGCACAAGGACGCGCTGGAGGGCAAGATCCACGGCATCGAGCCGGGCAATGACGGCAACCGGCTGATCATGGACATGATCGCGTCGGGGCCATTCGGGCTGGAGGGGTTCGAGATCGTCGAATCCTCGGAATCCGGCATGCTGGCCGAGGTCGCCAACAAGTCGGGCGAACAAAAGCCGATCGTGTTCCTCGGCTGGGAACCGCATCCGATGAACGCCAACTTCAAGATGACCTATCTGACGGGCGGGGATGACTATTTCGGCCCGAACCTCGGGGGGGCCGTGGTCGATACCAATACCCGCGCGGGCTATGTCGTCGAATGCCCGAACACCGGCAAGCTGCTGCAGAACCTGTCCTTCACGCTGGCCATGGAAAACGAGATCATGGGCGCGATCCTGAACGACGGCACCGACCCGCGCGAAGCCGCGAAGGCCTGGCTTGCGGCCAATCCGGCGGCCTGGGAAGCCTGGCTGGACGGTGTGACGGCCAAGGACGGCAGCGATGCCAAGGCTGCTGTGATGGCCGCACTGCAGTAATCCGGTCTGGCGGCCCCGGCCTGATCCGGGGCCGCGACCTTTGTGGGACCGGCGGGGGCGCATGGACTGGCTGACGGACGCAAAGCTGCCGGTGGGCAAGGTGACGAAGGCCATCTTCGACTGGATCAAGGTGAACCTTGACGCCCTGTTCGACTGGTTCAAGGACCTGCTGGAAGGGATCATCGACGCCACCCTTTGGCTGATCCAGACGCCGCATCCGTTGATCATCGTGGCGCTGTTCGTCGGACTGACCTGGGGCATCCAGCGGCGCTGGCAGCCCTGCGTGCTGGTGGCTGTCGGGTTTCTCTACATCATCAATCAGGGCTATTGGGAGCCGACGACGGAAACGCTGGTGCTGGTGCTGTACAGTTGCCTGATCTGCATGGCCATCGGGGTGCCGATCGGCATCATGGCCGCGCACAGGCCCCGGATGTTCGGGGTGATGCAACCGGTGCTGGACCTGATGCAGACCTTGCCGACCCCTGTTTACCTGATCCCCTTCGTGGTGCTGTTCGGGTTGGGGATGGTGCCGGGGCTGCTGGCGACGATCATCTTCGTGGTGCCGGCGTCGATCCGAATGACGCAACTGGGGGTGGCCTCGACCCCCGTGGCGCTGCTGGAGGCGGCGACGGCGTTCGGCGCGAAGCCGCATCAGGTGTTGTGGAAGGTCGAACTGCCCTGGGCCTTTCCGCAGATCATGGCGGGGCTGAACCAGACCATCATGCTGTCGCTGTCGATGGTGGTGATTGCCGCCTGGGTCGGGGCCAATGGCCTGGGTATCCCGGTGGTGCGGGCGCTGAACACGGTGCGCGCCGATCTGGGGTTCGAGGCGGGGTCGGTGATCGTGGTGCTGGCGATCCTGCTGGACCGGATGCTGCGGGTGACGCGATGACTGCGCCCCCGCTGAACGCGGTCGAATTCGACAAGGTTTCCATCGTGTTCGGCGACACTCCCGGTGCGGCGCTGCCGCTGATGGATCAGGGGCTGACCCGGGCCGAGATTCAGACCCGCACCGGGCAGGTCCTTGGGGTGCATGACTGTTCGCTGACCGTGGGACAGGGCGAGATTCTGGTGCTGATGGGGCTGTCGGGGTCGGGCAAATCGACGTTGTTGCGCGGGGTGAACGCGCTGAACCCGGTGGTGCGGGGCGAGGTGCGGGTGTGGGACGGCACCGCGATGGTGTCGGTGACGCGTGCCGGTCCAGAGGCGCTGCGCAAACTGCGGCTGTCGACGATTGCGATGGTGTTTCAGGCTTTTGGCCTGCTGCCCTGGCGCACGGTGCGCGAAAATGTCGGGCTGGGGCTGGAACTGGCAGGGCAGTCGGCGGATCAGCGGCGGGCGGCGGTGGACCGGCAACTGGCGCTGGTGAACCTGACGCAATGGGCCGACCGCAAGGTGGGCGAACTGTCGGGCGGCATGCAGCAGCGGGTTGGCCTTGCGCGGGCCTTTGTCACCGAGGCCCCGATCCTGCTGATGGACGAGCCGTTTTCCGCGCTCGACCCGCTGATCCGGGCGCGGTTGCAGGACGAATTGCTGGACCTGCAGGCCAAGCTGCACCGCACCATCATCTTCGTCAGCCATGATCTGGACGAGGCGTTCAAGCTCGGCAACCGGATCGCGCTGATGGAGGGGGGGCGCATCGTGCAATGCGGCACGGCGCGGCAGATCATCGCCAACCCGGTCAGCGAATACGTCGCCGATTTCGTGGCGCATATGAACCCGATGGCGGTGCTGACCGCACGCGATGTGATGGAGCCGGGGATCTGTGACGGCCCGGCGGTGGATTGCGAAACCCCGGTGAAGGCGATCATGACCCTGTTGTCGCAAGGCGCGACCGCGCTGCCGGTGGTCGAGAATGGCCAGCCGATCGGGATGATCCGCGCCGCGTCGCTGATGGCGCGGCTGATCAACCCGCGCGGGGCCTAGGGGTCGCTACGGGGTGACCCTGGCAAACTCGACCTGCCCCTGATCGCCCATGAAATCGCGCAGCACCATCGTCGGGCCGTCGATATACTCCAGTTGCCAGCCCGCATCTGCATCCGGGTCGTCGCCGAACCGATAGAGGTTGATCGCCATGCCCCCGGGCACCACGCCATCCGCGCAAGCCTCGCCCGGCGCCAGGGCGAACCCGTCACCCGGTTCATCCTGCACCACTTCCTGCCAGGTCAGCCCGATGATGCTGATGTAGAACGGCGTTTCTTCACCGACCGGGCTCCAGTCGCCCTGCATCGCCTGAAGGTTGCCCTCGTACAAATCGTCGTCAAGGCGCGTCACACGGGTCAAGGCCAGATCGGCGCTGCTGTCGCCCATGTTCGACATCTCGCCTGCGAAGGCTACCGCGCTGACTGGCGGCAGGGCGGCCAGTTGCGCCAGCAGGTCCGGCGGGCTGCCCGCGTTGGGGATGAAAAAGGTGAACCCGCGCGATTCGACAAAGCAACCCTCTTCGCCGCACCCTGCGGTATAGCCGGTGTCCTCGATCGGGTCGGCAAACCCCGGACCCGCGATCAGCAGCAAGGCGGTCAAGGCAGACGAGCGGCGCAACATGGTCAAGACCCCTGAAAGTGATTCGGCCCGGACAGAGTGCCGCAGCTTTCGCGGTCTGCCTACGGGGCAGCGGCGGCCTTTTTCACGCGCGGTTTCGCCGCTGGTTTGGCCTTGGCAGCTTCGGGCGCGGCGGGGGCAGCCTTGGCGGTTGCCGCAGGTTTGGCCGCCGTCTTTGCTGAAGCAGCCTTCGGTTTCGCGGCAGCCTTCGGTTTCGCGGCAGCCTTCGGTTTCGCAGCCGCCTTCGGCTTGGCTGCGGCGGCTTTCGGGGCGGCGGTCTTGCGGGGGGCGGCTTTCCTGCCCTTGCCCGCTTTTTCGGCCACCAGCGCCAGGGCCTCGTCCAGGGTGACCGCCTCGGGCGTCAACTCCTTGGGCAGGGTCGCGTTGACCTTGCCCCATTTGACGTAAGGCCCGTATTGCCCGGGCATCACCTGCACAACCCCGCCCTCGGGGTGAACCCCTAGTTCGCGCAAGGGTTGCGCCGCAGTGGTTGCACGCCCCCGCGTCGCCTTCTGCGCCAGCACCTCCATCGCGCGGTTCATGCCGATGGTGAAGACTTCCTCGAGGTCGGTCAGGTTGGCATAGGTGCTTTCGTGTTTCACGTAAGGCCCGAACCGGCCGATCGCTGCCTCGACCAGCGCGCCGGTTTCGGGATGCGGGCCGATCACGCGCGGCAGCGACAGCAGGTCCAGCGCGCGGTCCAGCGTCAGGCTTTCGGCCGCCCAGCCTTTCGGCAGGCTGGCGCGCGGCGGTTTCGGGGCTTCCGCCGTCGCCTCGCCCTTCTGCACATAAGGGCCGAACCGCCCGGTGCGCAGAGTGATCGGCTGGCCATCCTGTTCGCCCAACACGCGGCCATCGACCGAACCTTCCTCGCCGCCCGAAATGGGCCGGGTGTAGCGGCATTCGGGATAGTTCGAGCAGCCGATGAACGCGCCCCCGGACCGCGAGGTTTTCAGGTTCAGCCGCCCGGTGCCGCAGGTCTGGCAGATGCGCGGATCGCTGCCGTCCTCGCGCAGGGGGTAAAGGTGCGGGGCGAGGAAGTCGTTGATGGTTTCAAGGACTTCGGTGATCCGCAGGTCGGCGGTTTCGGCGATGGCGGCGGAAAAATCGCGCCAGAACCGGGCCAGCACGTCCTTGTAGGCGCGTTCGCCCGCCGAGACATCGTCAAGCTGCGATTCAAGGTCGGCGGTGAAGTCGTATTCGACATAGCGGCGGAAGTAATTGGTCAGGAACGCCGTCACCAGCCGCCCCTTGTCTTCGGGGATCAGGCGGTTCTTGTCCTTGCGGACATATTCGCGGTCCTGGATCGTGGTCAGCACGGAAGCATAGGTGGAGGGGCGCCCGATGCCCAACTCCTCCATCCGCTTCACCAGCGTGGCTTCGGAATAGCGCGGCGGCGGCTGGGTGAAGCTTTGGGTGGGCGTGACGCTGCGTTTTTCGGCGGGCTCGCCCACCATGATCTGCGGCAGGCGGCCTTCGTCGCCATCCTCGTCGTCGCGGCCTTCGTCGTAGACCTTCAGGAACCCGTCGAACAGCACGACCTGCCCGTTGGCACGCAACACCACCTGTCCATCTGCCGAGCCCACATCGACCGTGGTGCGTTCCAGCCGCGCCGCCGCCATCTGGCTGGCGATGGTGCGTTTCCAGATCAGGTCATACAGCTTGCGCTGATCGGCCTCGGTCAGCCGCAGGATTTCCGGGGCCGCCGCCATGTCGGTCGGGCGGATACACTCGTGGGCTTCCTGGGCGTTCTTGGCCTTGTTTTTATACATCCGCGGGCTGGCGGGCACGTAAGCCTCGCCGAACCGCGCCTTGATCGCGTCGCGGGCCTGCATCACCGCCTCGGGGGCCATGTCGATGCCGTCGGTCCGCATATAGGTGATGTGCCCCGCCTCGTACAGCCGCTGCGCCGCCGACATGCAGGCCTTGGCCCCCATGCCGAACTTGCGGGACGCCTCCTGCTGCAGGGTCGAGGTCATGAACGGCGGATAGGGGTTGCGGCTGGCCGGTTTCGCCTCGACCGATTGCACGGTCAGGGGGCGGGATGTGACAGCCTGAACGGCGATCTCGGCGGCCTCCGCCGTCGGAATGTCGAACTTGTCCAAGCGGGCGCCGCCCAGAACGGTCAGCCGCGCCTCGAATTCCTGGCCGCGCGGGGTCAGCAGCGTGGCGGTTACGGTCCAGAATTCGCGGTTCTTGAACGCCTCGATCTCCAGCTCGCGTTCCACCACCAGCCGCAGGCAGACCGACTGCACCCGGCCCGCCGATTTGGCCCCCGGCAGCTTGCGCCACAGCACCGGCGACAGGTTGAACCCCACGAGGTAATCCAGCGCGCGGCGGGCCAGATACGCCTCGACCAGCGGCATGTCGACCTGGCGGGGGTGTTTCATCGCTTCGGTCACCGCCGCCTTGGTGATGGCGTTGAAGGTGACGCGGGCGACGGTCTTGCCCTTTTTCAGGCTGCCCGCCAACGCCTCCTGCAGGTGCCAGGAAATCGCCTCGCCCTCGCGGTCGGGGTCGGTGGCGAGGATCAGGTGATCGTCGGTCTTGAGTGCGTCGGTGATCGCCTTGATGTGCTTGCGGCTGTCGGCGGCCACTTCCCAGATCATCGCGAAATCATGGTCGGTATCGACCGATCCGTCCTTGGCCGGCAGGTCGCGCACGTGCCCGAAGCTGGCCAGCACGGTGTAGTCGGGGCCGAGGTATTTGTTGATGGTCTTGGCCTTGGCGGGGGATTCAACGACGACGACTGGCATGAAAAACCCCTGTTCCGCGACCCGGCTTTGGCGCGGCAACAAGGGGGGCAAGCGGCGGGAATGTCAACTGCACCCTTGCCGCGCCCATGCCGCAGCCCGGGCGCGGTCAGTCCAGCCGCGACAACAGGCCACCCGCCTGCCGTTGGATGCGGCCTTCGAGTTCCAGCGCCACCAAGGCCGGCGTCAGGGCACCGGGGGGCATGGCAAGGTCGCGGATCAACTGGTCTTCGGCCAGCGGGCTGGGGCCAAGCCGCGCGAGGATCAGGCTGTGCATGCTGGCGGCCTCCGACAGGGATCGCCGGGCCGGGACGGGACCGGGCAGCACCTCGGGCGCGCGTGACACCAGGTCGGGGGCGACCGTGCAGGCCGGGTCGGCGGTCTGCCGCGCGATGCCGATCGCCTCCAGCACATCGGCAGAGGACCGCACCAGCGTCGCGCCGTCGCGGATCAACTGGTTGCACCCCGCAGCCCGGGCGTCGAACGGATGGCCGGGCACCGCCAGCACCTCGCGACCCTGATCCAGCGCGTCGCGCGCGGTGATCAGGCTGCCCGACCGCGAGGCCGCCTCGACCACCACAACCGCCCGCGCGAGGCCCGATATGATCCGGTTGCGCACCGGGAAATGCCGGGGCTGCGGGGCCAGGCCCATCGGTTGTTCGGAAACCCGGCAGCCGCGGGCCATTATCGCCGCAGCCAGTTCGGCGTTTTCCAGCGGATAGACCACATCGACCCCGCCGGCCTGCACCGCGACCGTGCCGGTTGCCAGGGCGGCCTGATGCGCCTCGGCGTCGATGCCGCGCGCCAGACCCGACACCACGACCTGCCCCGCCGCCCCGAGGGTTTCCGCCAGCCGCCGCGCCATCCGCAGGCCCAGCGACGAGGCGTTGCGCGCCCCCACCAGCGCCACCATCGGCCGGTTCAGCAACGCCACATCGCCTTGCGCCCACAGGGCCGGGGGCGCATCGGGCAGATCCATCAGGGCGGACGGATAGCGCGCCTCGCCCCACCGCAGCAGCACCGCCCCTGCAGCCCGGCCCTGCGCCATCTCATGCCGCGCCACCTCGACCGGGCAGGCGGAATAGCTGTCGATCCCCGCCGCCCGCGCCACGGCGGGCAGGGCCGCCAGTGCGCCCGCCACCGATCCGTGTTCGCCGACCAGCCGATGAAACGTCACCGCCCCGATGCGGCGCGACCGGATCAGGCGCAGCCAGTCCACCGGGTCTTCGTCTTGCGGCACACGCATCTGATGCAGACCCACGGCTGTTTCCCCCCCTCGACCCGGCTGCCTGCATCCTGCCCGACACAAGGTTAACGGCAGGTGAATCCCCGCCGGATCCCCGCCGCATTTTCAGAAGGGCAACTATATCCGGCCAAAGGCTTCCGCGGTCGGGAACCCGGGGCCCGCGCCAGCCGTTATGCTGACGAACGACGCCAACCACATCGCTGGCCCGGTTCGCCCCGGGGTTTGCCGGGCCATGTCGGCCCGCGCGTCCCCACCCCAAAGGAGATTGCCATGTTCTCTCGTGTGATCGCAACCAGCCTGCTGGCTCTGCTGCCCCTGTCTGCCCAGGCCGCCGATCCGGTGATGGTCAAGACCATCGATGTGCTGATCGAACTGCCGGCCCTGACCAACGCCGAGGCGGCGACCCGGTTCGCCACGATCGAGATCGATCTGGAAAACGCCCTAGCCGCCCGGCTGGTCGACCGGATCGCCCCGAAAGACGGCGTCGAGATAACCGTCGACATTTCGGAGCTGGAGCTGAGCAACTCGTTCACCGAGAAGTTCAACCTCGCCGACACCAAACTGGTCGGCAACGTCAAGATCAAGGGCACCGCGGAAAACCCGGACTCCGCCAACTATGATCTGACGGTCGATGTGAACACCGCCCGGGCGTTTTTCCCCGAAGGCACGGTCGTCGAAACGCTGGAGGCGACTTCGGACGTCTACTACACCACGCTGATCACCGCCTTCGCCGATGCGGTTGTCCGCAAACTCGACGAATAGGACCGCCTCGCAGGCTGCGGTTCTTGATTGATGCGCCCCGAAAAGTTTGATCAAATGGATCAAACACGGCCCCACCCGGGGCGCATCCCCAACGGAGCCCATGCCATGCTGAACGCCGAAGTCGCCAAACGCCGGACCGACGCCATTTCCCGGGGCGTCGGCATGATGACCCAGATTTATGCCGACCGGGCGCTGAATTCGGAAATCTGGGACATCGAAGGCAACCGCTACATCGACTTCGGGGCCGGCATCGCGGTGGTCAACACCGGCCATTGCCACCCGCGCGTGATGGCGGCGGTGACCGAGCAGATGGGCCGCTTTACCCACACCTGCCATCAGGTGCTGCCTTACGAATCCTACATCCGGCTGGCCGAACGGCTGAACGACAAGGTTCCGGGCGATTTCCCGAAAAAGACGATCTTCGTGACCACCGGGGCCGAGGCCTGCGAAAACGCGGTCAAGATCGCCCGCATCGCCACCGGGCGCAACGCGGTGATCGCGTTCGGCGGGGCGTTTCATGGCCGGACCTTCATGGGCATGTCGCTGACCGGCAAGGTCGAGCCCTACAAGAAGGGCTTTGGCGCGATGATGCCGGATGTGTTCCACGTGCCCTTCCCGCAGGAAATCCACCACGTCACCACCGACGACGCGCTAGCCGGCATCACCAAGCTGTTCAAGGCCGATCTGGACCCGGCCCGCGTGGCCGCGATCGTGTTCGAACCGGTGCAGGGCGAAGGCGGGTTCTACCCGGCGCCTGTGGACCTGGTGCGCGCGATCCGCAGGATTTGTGACGAACATGGCATCGTGATGATCGCCGACGAGGTGCAGACCGGCTTTGCCCGCACCGGCCATCTGTTCGCGATGGAGGGTTACGGCGTCGCCGCCGATCTGACCACGATGGCCAAGGGTCTGGCGGGTGGCCTGCCGCTGGCGGCGGTGACCGGCCGGGCCGATCTGATGGATGCCGCACATCCGGGCGGTCTGGGTGGCACTTATGGCGGCAACCCGCTGGGGATCGCGGCGGCCAATGCCGTGCTCGACGTGATCGAGGACGAAGATCTGTGCGCGCGGGCCAACGAGTTGGGCGGGCGGCTGAAACAGCGGCTGGAAGGTCTGCGGTCGATCACGCCCGAAATCGTCGATGTCCGCGGCCCCGGATTCATGGTCGCGGTCGAATTCGCCAATCCCTCGACCCACGAACCCGATGCCGGCTTCACCAACCGGGTGCGGCTGGAGGCGCTGCAGCGGGGTCTGATCCTGCTGACCTGCGGCGTCTACGGCAACGTGATCCGGTTTCTTGCCCCGATCACCATCCCGGACGCGCATTTCGCCGAGGCGATGGACATCCTCGAACACGCCGTTGCCGCCGCGCGTCAGGTCTGATGACGGGACGCCTGCCGCCGACCGCCGGTCCACGGCCAGCGGTCCGCGACCGGGAACCATTGGTCGCCTTGCGCGTTGTTCCCGACAACATAAAAGCGAGACCAACATGAAAAAGTTCCTGATGCTGCTGCCGGTTCTGGCCCTCGGGCTGTCCGCCTGCGAAACGACAGACCAGAATACCGCCGCCGGTGCGCTTGGCGGGGCCGTCATCGGTGCCGCCGTGACCGACAACAACCCGCTGCAGGGCGCGCTGATCGGGGCCGCCGTCGGCGTTGCCGCGTCGACGCTGATCGGGCCGACCGGCAATTCCGGCCAGTGCTATTACCGCAATTCGAAGGGTCAACGCTACATCGACCGCTGCTGATCTGCCGGTCGGGGCGGCGGCACCACCGCCCCGACAGACCCGCACGGGGGGGGCGGTCGGCCCCCCTTTTGGGCGGCGGTGTTGTGCGGTAGAACGCCCCACCGCAGCCCGAAGGTCGTCCCTTGCCCGCATCCCCCCCCGGCATCCATCTGTGTGACGCTGCGGTGACGCTTGCCGGGACGCTGATCCTGCCCCCTCTGACCCTGAGCCTGACCGAGCCGCGCATCGGCATCGTCGGGCGCAACGGGTCGGGCAAGACGACCCTGCTGCGTCTGCTGGCCGGGCTGATCGCGCCCTCCGCAGGCACTGTGCGGCTGGGTGGCCTTGACCCCGCACGCGACCGGCGCGCGATGCTTTCGGCGGTGGGCATCCTGTTCCAGAACCCCGACCACCAGATCCTGTTTCCGACGGTGGAGGAAGAACTGGCGTTCGGCCTGATCCAGATGGGGCAGACCCGTGCCGTGGCGGCGCAGACGGTGGCCGACCTGCTGGCGGCAGAGGGGCGCAGCCATTGGGCCAAAGCCCCGGTCAGTGCGCTGAGCCACGGGCAAAAGCAATACCTGTGCCTGCTGGCCGTTTTGCTGATGCGCCCGGCCACGCTGCTGCTGGATGAACCCTTTGCCGGGCTGGACCTGCCGACGCAAACCCGGCTGGGCCGCAGGCTGGCGGGGTTGCCGCAGCAGGTGATCACCATCAGCCACGATCCGGCGGCGGTGGCGGCAGCGGACCGGGTGATCTGGCTGGAGGGTGGCCGGGTGGTGGCGGATGGCGCGGCGGGCCCGGTGCTGCAGGCGTTCGGCGCCGCGATGGCAGAACGGGGGGCGTCGGATGCTGACACTGACCTCGCCGGTTGAAACCGCGCTGCACCGGGTGCCGGCGGGCGTGAAACTGGCCGCCCTGTGCGGCTTTACCGTTCTGCTGTTCTGGCTGCGCCATCCGGCGGGTCTGGCGCTGGCCGCGCTGCTGCCCGCCGGGCTGATCGGGCTTGGCGGCCCGACTTTTTCCCGGCACGCCCTGCGGATGCTGCGGCCCTTGTGGCCGTTTCTGGGGGTGCTGGGGCTGTGGCACTGGTGGACCGAGGATCTGGCGCAGGGACTGGCGATCGCCCTGCGGCTGGTCAGTGCCGTCGCGGCGGCCAATCTGGTGACGATGACCACCCGGCTGTCCGACATGCTGGCGGTGGTCGAGGCGCTGTTGCGCCCGTTGGCCCGGGTGGGGTTGCCGCCCCGACGGGCCGCGCTGGTGTTCGCGCTGGTGATCCGGTTCATCCCGGTGCTGGCCGACCGGCTGGCGCAGATCACTCAGGCCTTCACCGCGCGCGCCCGCCGTCGCCCCGGATGGCGGGTGATGATCCCCGCGACGCTGGCCGCTCTCGATGATGCAGACCATGTGGCGCAGGCCTTGCGCGCGCGCGGCGGGGTGGTCTAGACAGACCCACCCGACGCGAGAGCCCGATGGAACGCAGCCTGACCCATATCGCCCTGTTCGCGGCCCTGGTGGCCGTGTTGGGGCTGGTGCCGCCGATCCTGTTGGGGTCGGGCGTGCCGATCACAGCGCAATCGCTGGGGATCATGCTGTGCGGCACCGTGCTGGGGTCTCGCCGGGGCGCGCTGGCGGTCTTGGTGTTTCTGGCGCTGGTGGCGGTGGGGTTGCCGATCCTGTCGGGCGGGCGGGGCGGACTGGGCGTGTTCGCCGGACCGTCGGTGGGGTTTCTGATCGGCTTTCCACTGGCGGCCTTTGTCGCCGGGCTGGTGGTGGAACGCTGGCCGGCTCCGGTCGGTCTGGCCGCCGGGGTCGGGGCGGCCCTGGGCGGGATCGTCGTGCTTTATGCGGTGGGCATCCCCGGCATGGCCGTGATGCTGGACAAGACCCTGCCGCAGGCGGCGCTGCTGATCACCCCCTACCTGCCGGGCGACGCGATCAAGGTCGTGCTGGCGGCCCTGATCACCCGGGGCATCGCCCGGATGCGCCCCGACGCGCTGCTGTCACGCAGCTAACCCTCCAGCACCAGTGCCGACCCGATGCCCCCCGCCGCCGCGATGGCGGCAAGACCCCTGCCCTGCTGCAACTGGTGAAAGAGCCGCACCACAAGGATCGCCCCCGACGCGCCGATCGGGTGCCCCCGCGCCAAGGCCCCGCCGCCCGGATTGACGATTACGGGGTCGATCCCCGCCGCTTGCACGACCGCCATTGCCTGCACGGCATAGGCCTCCATCACCTCGGCCACCGCCAGGCCGCCCGCGCCGCCGACCGCCGCGATGGCGGCCAAGGGGGACAGGCCCGGCTGCAGCGGATCGGCCCCCACCGTCGCCCCTGCCGCGATCCGCAGACTTCGCCCGCGCGGTGCGGCACTGACCACCACGAAAGCCGCCCCGTCCGCCGCCACCGCCGCATTGGCCGCCGTGATGCTGCCCATGACCCCCTTGGCCCGCGCCGCCACCGGCAGCGTCAGGTCGCGCGCGAAGGCGTCGGCGGTCTGCCCCGCCACCTCGACCATCTCGGCGCGAAAATCGGCGCGCCGCGCGCGGGCGTGGCTGTCGACCGCCCATCGGTCCTGCGCCTGCCGGGGGATCCCCAGCCGCTGCGCCAATGCCTCGGCGGCCTGCGCCATGCCCGGATCGCGGTCGGGCCAGGGGGTGAACGCCGCCTGATCATAGGGCACCGCCGCCCCGCCGTCGGGATCGGTCCGCAGCCGCAGCGGGCGGCGGGAAAAGCTTTCCACCCCGCCCGCCACCACGATCCGCGCGGCCCCGCTGCCAATCAATGCGCGGGCCAGCAGCACGGCATCGAGGCCGCCCGCACATTGCCGGTCGATGGTCAGCCCCGCCACCCGGGTTGGCAGGCCCGCCGCCAGCGCCACCCGCCGCGCCGGATTGCCGCCTGCCCCAAGCGCGTTGGACACGATCACCTCGTCCACCTCGCCGGGGTCCACCCCGCAGGCCGCCAGCGCCGCACGCAGCACCGGCGCGCCCAGATCCTCGATCGACAGCCGCGCAAAGGCCCCGCCGCGCGGCACCACGGCCGATCGTTTGGCGGCGATGATCCAGCTCACGACCCCACCGCCAGCGCCGCCAGATCGGTCTTGCCCGACGGCAGCACCGGCCAGTCCTGCCGCCAGATCACCGCCCGCGGGGCCGCCAGCGCCCCGAACCGCGCCCGCGCCGCCTTCAGCAGGGCAGCCTCGGCGGCGGGGTCCCCCTGCACCACCGCCACCAGAACATCCCCGCGCAGTCCATCGCGGCGCGGCAGCACCGCCACCTGCAAAACCCCCGGCAATCCGGCCAGAAAGTCCTCGATCTCTTCGGGAAACACGTTCTGCCCCGCGACCGTGACCATCCGCCCGGCGCGCCCCGACACATGCAGATACCCCCCCTCCAGCCGCCCCCGCTCGCCCACCGTCAGCCAGTCGCCGTCCCATACGGCCGGACCGGGATCGCCCGCATAGCCGTCGAACAGATAGGGGCTGCGCACCCAGATCACCCCGTCGCGCACCGCAATCTGCACCCCCGGATAGGCCCGCCCCACCGACCCTTCGGGCGTGCCGTCATCGGTCAGGGTAATGAAACTCGTCTCGGCCGCACCGTAGAATTCGTGCAGCCCGCAGCCCGGCGCGATCCGCGCCAACCCGGCGCGCAGCCCCGCATCCACCTTCGCCCCCCCGATCAGCGCCAGCGCCAGGTCGGGCAGGTCCACCCCCGCCTGCACCAGAAGTCGCACCTGCACCGGCGAGGCATAGACCACCTGCACCCGCCGCGCCGCCAGTGCCTGCGCCTGCCGGTCCGGGCGCAGACCGTCCATCAGATGCACTTCCGCCCCCAGCACGATCCCCTCGACCGCGCCATAGAGCGCCAGCGACTGCACCAACTGCCCCGGTATGCCGACGCGCACCCCCGGCCCGATGCCGAACAGCCCGGCGTTGACGGCGATGCTGGCGGCCCAACTGGCATGGGTCCGCGCAATCCGGCGGGGCGCCCCCGACGACCCGGCGGTCAGCGTTTCGAACCCCGCCTCCGGAGCAGGCCCCGTCCCGCCGATCCGGAACACCCCGGCGGCGAACGCCAGCGCCAGCGCGGCCCCGGCAGGACGCGGCGCGATCACTCCGCCGGACCGGGCCACCGGCAAGACCTGATCCCCCGCCGCGTCGAACACCCGCGCCGCAGGATGCCAGTCAAACCCGTCCCTTGCCTGCATCATCTGTTCACAAATATCCCCGCCGGAGGCTCCGACGCGCCCCCCGACGTGCCGTCAGCCCTTGGGAAACGCGGCCCGCAGCCCTTGCACCGCGCGCGCCAGCATCACCAGGTCGACCCCCACGGCGGTGAACCGGCTGCCCCAGCCCATGCAGACCTTCGCGAACGCCGGGTCCAGCACCAGAATTCCCGCCGCCTTGCCGGTGGCGTCGATCCGGCGCAGCGCGTCTTCGATGGCCTCGATCACCGCCGGATGCCCCTGCTGCCCGGGATAGCCCATGGTCGCCGACAGGTCGTTCGGCCCGATGAACAAGCCATCCACCCCGTCCACCGCCGCAATCGCCTCGATCATCGGCAGGGTCGCCGCGGTTTCCACCTGCACCAGCAGGCACAGCTCATCCTCGGCCCGCGCCAGATAGTCGGTCACCGTGCCATAGCGGGTGGCCCGCGTCGTGCCGCCGATGCCGCGAAAGCCGCGCGGCGGATAGCGCATCGCCGCGACCGCGCGCTCGGCCTCGTCCACCGTCTGGACATACGGCACCATCAGCGTCTGCGCGCCAAGGTCCAGCGCCCGCTTGATCAGCACCGGGTCATTCGCCGCCAGCCGCACCAGCGGCGACACCGGATAGCCTGCCATCGCCTGCATCATCCCCAGCGTGTCGGGCAGATCGGTCAGCGAGTGTTCGGTGTCGATCATCACCCAGTCGAACCCCGCGCCCGCCAGCAGTTCCGACACCACCGGCCCCGGAATGGTGTTCCATAGCCCAATGGTGGTCTTTCCGGCCGCAAGGGCCGCCTTGAAGGTGTTTTTCGGCAGCATCATTTCCCCCCCAACAATGTGGCCATCCGGCGCAGCGCCAGCAGATAGCCTTCGGTGCCGAACCCCGCGATCACCCCGTCGGCGCGCTGGCTGACGAAGGAATGATGCCGAAACGCCTCGCGTTTGTGGATGTTCGAGATGTGGACCTCCAGCACCGGCCCGTCGAAGGCGTTCAGCGCATCGAGGATGGCGATCGAGGTATGGCTGTAGGCACCGGGGTTGATGATCACCCCCGCGCCCTTGGCCCGCGCCTCCTGCACCCAGTCGACCAGCGCGCCTTCGTGGTTGGATTGCAGGAACCGGATGGTCAGCCCCAGATCCTCGGCCAATCCGGCGCAGGCCGCGTTCACGTCCTCCAGCGTCTCGGCCCCATAAATCTCGGGTTGGCGCTGCCCCAGCAGGTTCAGGTTGGGGCCGTTCAGGATGTAGACGGGTTTTTGCACGCGCGGGGTCCTTGGTCGGGTCAGCCGCAGCCTAGCCGATTGGGCCCCGCGAACAAGCCGTCAGGCAACCTTTTCCAGCGCCGGTTCCGGGGCCAGCCCCAGGGCGCGCACCACCTGATGCGTCAGATGCGGGCGGTTGAGGGTGTAGAAGTGCAGATCCTGCACCCCGCCCTCGATCAACCGGGTGCACAGCGTGGTGCATTGCGTCAGCGCCAGCAGATCCTCGCGCCCGTCGCGTTCTGCCATGGCAAAGGCCTCGTCCAGGCGCGCGGGCACGCGGGTGCCGCACCGGGCGGCGAACCGTTTGGTCCCGGCCCAGCTCTGGATCGGCAAGATGCCGGGAATGATCGGTGCGGTGATCCCCTCGGCCACACAGGCGTCGCGGAAGCGGAAGAACGTGTCGGCGTCGAAGAAGAACTGGGTGATCGCGCTGGTCGCCCCGGCGTCGATCTTGCGTTTCAGGTGGCGCACATCGGCGTGGCTGTCGGCGGCATCGGGGTGCGGTTCGGGGTAGGCCCCCACGCGGATCCTGAACTTTCCGGTGTCCGCCAGCGCCGCCACCAGTTCGACCGACGAGGCAAACCCTTCGGGATGCGGGGTGAACCGGTCGGCCCCCTTGGGCGCATCGCCGCGCAGCGCGACAATCTCGGTCACGCCGACCTCGGCATAGGCGGCGGCGATCTCCAGCGTTTCGGCTTTCGTCGCATCGACGCAGGTCAGATGCGCGGCAACCCGCAGACCGTAGTTGCGGTGGATGGTTCCCACAGCCTCATGCGTCAGCTTGCGCGTGGTGCCGCCCGCGCCATAGGTGACCGACACGAAGCCGGGGTCGAGAGGAGCCAGCGCCTGCACCGTCTCCCACAGCTTGAACGATGCATCCAGACCCTGGGGCGGGAAGAATTCGAACGAAGTGCGGGGTGCGGACATGGTGGCGGCTCCTGTTGATAGGCTCTTGTCCCATGTTTTCGAATGTGAGACCAATTCATATCCTTCACCATGATGATGAGGTTCACCGCATGTATATCGAGCTTCGCCACCTGCGCACCATCCGCGCCATCCATCAGGCCGGCGGTCTGGCCCGCGCCGCCGAGGTGCTGAACATGACGCAATCCGCGCTGAGCCATCAGGTGGCGGGGCTCGAAGATCAGGCCGGGATGGATCTGTTCGTGCGCCGGTCCAAACCGATGAAGCTGTCGGCGGCGGGCATCCGGATGCTGCGGGCCGCCGACCGCATCCTGCCGGAAATCGATGCGATGGAGGAGGAGTTCCGGTCGTTGCGGTCCGGCAAGACGGGGCGGCTGCACATCGCCATCGAGTGCCACGCCTGTTTCGATTGGCTGTTTCCGGTGCTGGAGCTGTTCCGCCACGCCTGGCCCGAGGTGGACGTCGATATCCGCGCCGGGCTCGCGTTCGACGCGTTGCCGGCCCTGAACCGCGAAGAGGTCGATCTGGTGATCTCGTCCAACCCGGTGCCGCTGCCGGGGATCACCTTCAACCCGCTGTTCGATTATCATCCGACCTTCCTTGCCGCCGCCGCCAATCCCCTGGCCGCGAAAGAGGTGATCGAGGCGGAAGATTTCCGCGACCAGACCCTGATCACCTACCCCGTCACCCGCGACAAGCTGGACGTGTTCACCGAACTGCTGACCCCCGCCAAGGTGGAACCCCGCGCGCAACGCACGGCGGAGCTGACGGCAGTGATCCTGATGCTGGTGGGGTCGAACCGGGGCGTCGCCGTGCTGCCGGACTGGGTGTTGCGGGATGTGAAATCCTCGGCCGACTATGTGACGCGGCCCCTCGGGCCGGGAGTGATCGTCAAACGGCTTTATGCAGCCACGCGGGAAGAGGACGCCGCCCGACCCTTCATGGCGCATTTCCTGAAACTGGGCCGGTCGGAGCCAGTGAAGCTGCAGCGCGGATAGGGACAGGTGTCCTGAAGACGAATGTTCCGTTATCGCCCAAGGCCGGAATGATCCGGATCATTCAGAGCAACGATGTGTCCGGGATCGGAAAAGAGGTGGCCCATCCCGTCACAGCGGATCCTGCGCAGGCTCGCCCGATGGCGCGGGGGCGGCGGGCGGCGGGTGTGCCGACGCCCGCCGGTTGTTTGCGGTGTCGCGCCGGGGGGGGGATAGACGCCCCGGGTTGGGCGCTGCCCCGGACGGCCTCGCGGGGCTGGGGTCGGGCGTGCCGGAATGGCCCCGATGAATTCGGTCGCCCCCCGGTAGTGTCATGCTAAACTGATGGCCATCAGCGAGGGGCGAATCCCGGCGTTTCGTCGGCGGGTGACCAGGGGCAGGGGGACAGGACGCATGCATCGCCGGATCCGTGACGCAATTGCCATGCTGATTGTCTTGATCGGCCTGCCCCTTTTGTTCGTCCTGCCCTCGGTTTCGGCGGCCCAAACCGCCACCGAGAGCCGCGCCGCCTTGCCGGGGAACTGGGTCATCTCAGGGGTGGGGCGCGGCAAGATCCTGCCGCTGTTCGCCCAGCCGGGAAACATTCTGGATGTCACGGGCACCGTGAAGGATGGCGATCCGGTGCTGAACCTCGGCTGTGTCCGCCTGCTGGGCACGCGCTGGTGCAATGTCGAAAAGACGAAGGGCGACCGGGCGCGCGGCTATCTGCTGGACCGCCACCTGACCGAAGCCCCCGGCACGCCCTCCACCCCGGATGACGATCTTGCCGGGGGGCCGGATTTCTGGGTCGTGGCAGGGTTGCCAGGGGGCGACCGCCTGAACATCCGCAGCGAGCCGTCTGGCACGGCCCGCGTGCTGGCCACCCTGAGCGAGGGTGAGCGTGTGCGAAATCTGGGGTGCCGGATGGCTGGCACGCAGCGGTGGTGCCGCATCCGGTCCACCGAAGGGGTGGATGTGACGGGCTGGGTCAACGGCCGCTATCTGCGCGAAGCGGGGGGCGCTCCGCCGCCGCCCGGAGGCGGGGGGTCGGCGGGCAAGGACCGGCGCGAAGTTTTCGGCCTGCGCGCGGACGATGTCCTGAACATCCGCACCGAGCCATCCACGTCCGGGCGCATCCTGATCGGCCTGAAGAACGGAACCATCGTGCGCAGCCTCGGCTGCCAGCAGTTCGGAGCCGCCCAGTGGTGCCGCATCCGGTTCGAAGGCAAGGGTATCGAGGTGATCGGCTGGGCCAACGGTCGCTATCTGCGCGACGTGGGCGGAGGAACACGGCCCCCCTCGGGCGGTCAGGCGAACACGCTGACCGTCACCGGACTATCGGCGGCGCAGCGGCTGAACATCCGCCAGTCCCCCAGTGCGACCAGCCGCGCCCTGGGAACGCTGGGTTTGGGGGACCGGGTGCGCAACCTTGGCTGCACCGACACGCCGGGGTGGTGTCTGGTGCGCACGACACAGGGCAGCGATGTCACCGGCTATGTGGCCAGCCGCTATCTGACCCCATGAGGCAGCCGCGGCCCCTTTCCTTCTGCACCGGGCCCGCGTCATCCCGCGGCCTTGAGCCGCGCGGAGCAAAGGACGCAGAATGCAAGGCACTGCCAACCTGAATGATGATCATGACAGCCCGCGCCGCCCCTCACGCCCCGATCCGCGGGGGATGCGGCTGGACAAGGATGCGCGGAAGGGCTGCCGTTGCGGAACGGCAAGGGCGGCCCTGGTTGTCCGGCCTGATCCGGTGGATTTCATCCCGGCAGGGTTTTTTTCGACATGGCGGGAGGGCGATCATGTGCGTAGTGGCGAGGACCCGGTTGCATCGGCGTTGCGGGTCATTCGTTGCGGGAACCCGGTGGCCTGAGCCATGATGGCGCGTCGGGGTTCCGCGGCCCGATCGGCCTGATGCCGATGATGGCCGCGCCGTTCGGCAGATGACCTGCAAGGAAACAGTCTCCGATGCTTTCGACACCCCATGCCTTCCTGTTCATCCATGTCCCCAAGACGGGCGGGAACGCGCTGCAGACAGCTCTGCTTCCGTTCAGCGATGATCGCATCGCCGTCGTTGCGCCACATCATGACGGGATCGACCGGTTCGAGATCCGCTCCCCCAACCTGAACATCCGCAAGCATTCACGGCTCGAAGACTACCGCAGGCAACTTGACCCCGCCTTTTTCGCGGGCCTGACCAAGGTGACCTGTGTCCGCAACCCTTGGGATCGCTGCGCGTCGTATTTCTTTTCGCCGCATCGCGGACCGGTCACCTGGTCGGAGAGCGGCTTCGAGGCGTTCATCCGCAACACCATCGAGCCGCACGGCCATTTCCTGGCCCTTGACGGACAGACGAGCGACCCGTTCGACAACATCGATGTGGCGTTGCGGTTCGAACGGCTTGACGCGGATTTTGCCGCTCTGTGTCGTCGGCTCGGAATTGCTTGCGGGGGGCTGTCGCGGGTCAATGCGTCCCGGCGCGGCGATTACCGGTCCTATTTCACGACGCAACGCCTGATCGACCTGGTTGCCGAAAGATTCGCCCCCGAAATCGCACGCTTCGGCTATGCTTTCCGACAGACCGGATGAAAGCCTGCATCGGCGCCGTTTCCGTCATCCTTCGCGCCGATGCGGGCGCGGGGTCTGGGGCGTCCGGTTCGCACCGAACCCGGCGCATGGGACCGGAACCGATCGGAAGTTGCCGTGCCTGCGCCGGTCCCTTGGCTGACGGCGCGCGCCGCAGGCCGGGGGGTTATCCACAATCGGACGAGTTGGATATCGGGGCGCGTCCGCACGGGCGGGCGCTGTATCTCGCTGCCCGGGGGCTGCGAGGTGGGGCCTGATCCGGGCAAGACCCGCCCCAGCAGGAAACGAACGGGTTCGGATCCCTTCCCATCGCCCGCCCGCTTCCCATCCCCCGCCCC